>Ga0302286_10001432_pt1 | contig 17769 bp, 14 predicted proteins | sample III_Fen_E2_3_FD_198765 | JGI IMG/M metagenome (GOLD analysis project Ga0302286, IMG submission 198765) | Peat permafrost microbial communities from Stordalen Mire near Abisko, Sweden - III_Fen_E2_3 | ecosystem: Environmental > Terrestrial > Soil > Wetlands > Permafrost | place: Sweden: Abisko...
ATATAATACTTTGATCTAATACCAACTAAGAAACGTGGTAAACATTCATTTTTTGGGCTCTATGACGGATTGTGTGGGTAAATATTGTAACCTGCTTTCAAATGATTGATGTAATGAGCAGTTGGCTATTGGCTACTTGCAACTGGCATGATAGTGCTAACTATATGAACCTTTCCCTTTAAAAATTAAGATGAGACCTGATTTTTGTAGTAAGCAATTTTACCAGTTGCCAGCTACTAATAGCCTGCAGCAATCATTACAATTCAAATTACCCATATCAAACGTGATAGAGCCATTTTTTTACACTAAAAAAGCAATAAGCAATGGCAGATAGATGCCTTTCATATGCCATCCCTTATTAAAGTTGGTCATTGTCAATCCAATTTTAACCGGACATTGGTAAACATGATATTCGAATTCAAACTAATAAGGAGGTTATATTCTATGGTGGAAACAAGAAAAGAGGTTGTATAAATTAGACCATTTGTCTATTTACACAACCTCTCATATTAACAACTAATATTTTAAAAAAAGAGAGTTGCTGATATTCAATAACTCTCTTTTAATTCAATTATCAGTTTCGACTATTTTTACTGGTATGGCCAAAGATATAGAATAAGCTAACCTGAAGTCCCCTGTTGGTTGACTTCACATCACTGCTTTCATTAATATTGCTCAATCCAAGATTGTATCTTGCATCAATACCAACACCCGTTGAAGGATGTATATAACTTGCACCAAAACTTAAACCTAAGTCAAGCGGTTTAAAATTATTTTTAATGTCAACTGTGTTATCATTGTTTTTCGATTTTGCGCTGACCAGTATTCCTGCCTGTGGACCAGCCTGTAATCTGAATCCATTGTCCCACATGTATTGGAGCAGGACAGGTACATTAATATAGTTCAGGTTAATTTTATTATCGCCGAAGTCATTCGTGTATTTTGCACCCTGGGCGGAATATTGTATTTCAGGTTGAAGTGCAAAATGTTTGGCAACATGGATATGACCGAGTAACCCTAAATTAAACCCTATTTTTGGGTCGTAAGTTGCCGCGTTGTCATTGTGGATGTTGTGAAAATTTACTCCACCCTTAATCCCAATATTTATATGTCCTTTAGGTGAATTAATGTTTTGCGCACTCACGACGCCATTGATCAAAAATGCCGTCATTAAAACGAATAAAAATTTCATGGTTTTTTCCTTTATTTAAATTACTTTTTATTGTTCCTCTTTTCTATAAGGAGTTTATATATCACTGGCAAAGGTGCAGGTTAATTTATGATAGAATGTTATACAATTGTGTACATTATTTATATAATTCACACCTTCGTAAGATATTAAATTGTTTGCCAGATGAAAGTGGTAAACTATATGTAGCGTTTTTGTATTTGGCTTCTGATAGTTGGCTGATTTTTATTTGATTAGTTTGTAATCAGGCCTGAGCCCAGTAAATTATTGAAGCAGAAAATTCTGACCCTACTTTGAAGAGTAACGAAATACAAGTGTTCATTTCTATGGAATTAGTCAGAAATGCAATCTGACACAGATGAAGTCCTCGTAGTTATTTCGCGAAGTTACCAGAACACATTATAGGTATTAGCTGTCGCAAATGCATGATTTACAATGGTTTTTTGTTATGACTTAATTAATGGTAAAGTTACAGATAAGGTAGTTCCATTTCCGAGTTCTGACTTGACTTGTATTTTCCCTTTATGGTTTTGGATGATCCCGTGAACAATAGCCAATCCCAAACCAATTCCACTAACATCCTGCTTTGTCGAAAAGAAAGGTTCGAAAATATGTGGGATATCCTCCTCTGCAATCCCCAATCCATTATCTGTTATTTCAAAAGTTACAGTATCTTCATCCGTATTTTTGGATCTAATGAAGATCTCTCCGTTCTCAAGAACTGCTTCCGATGCATTTACCAGCATGGCTACACAAGCTTGTTTAATCTGGTTCGGGCTGCAATAGATTAAATCTGATGTGGCAGAAAGTTCGGTTAAAAAGTTGATGTTCGCAATTTTAATGGGATGCGACATTAAATCGTATGTTTCGAGCAATATTTCGTGCAAATGCTTTGGTTCAAAGTCATTCTGATCTTTTCTAGAAAAATCCAGCAACCCTTTTACAATATCTCCACAACGTTTTGTCTCATTTTCAATCAATTTCAAATGCTTGAGCATTGTATCTTTTTTGGAAGCATACAATTCGGGATTACTCACTTGTTTATAAAGCAGTTTTGTGTAAATCAGAATACCAGACAAAGGGTTATTGATTTCATGAGCAACAGAGGATGATAATTTTCCCAGTGATGCTAACCGCTCAACATGCATCAATTCATGTTGCGCTGCTCCCAATTCCTCCGACTTTTTCTGGACTTTATACTCAAGTTGTTGCGACCAGTTTTCCAGTTCCGTCGTGGCGGTGTGCAGGTTGTCGAGCATATCGTTGAATGCCTGCGACACCATCCTCATATCATCCAGTTGATTAGGTTTTATTTCAACACGCGTACTTTTATCACCGCTTGCTACTGCTATGCTGACTTTAATCAGTGCATTCAATGGATCTTTAATCTTTTTTCTTGTGAATAATAGTAAAAATGAGACGAATAATAGTGTCGCAAAAATCGCAAGCAGAAAAAACTCGGTTGAAGATTTTTGTATTGCAGCATCTTGTGTCTCCAATGGAATTTTGATAACAAGTGAACCAAGTAAGGTATCGGTTTCAGAATGTGCATGACATGAGCTGGTAGAACAGGATTTTTCATTCAGAATAGGTGATTTAATCAACAAATGCCTGCTGCCATTATCGTTCTGATTCATCTCACAATCGCTGTTGACATTGATTATTCTGTAAGACTTCTCCTTCCCAGGGAACATTGTTTTGATATTGGGATGACAACTTATGCAATTAGGATCGCTGTGTTTACTGTTCGAATCAGTCGCAAATGATGAATAAACGAGGTTTTCATTACTATCATACATGTTCACCTCGTCGATACCCGGCAGTGTATTGATAACATCAAGGGTATTCCGCAATGCACCTTTATCGTTTTCAAGCATTGATCGATATAGAGATCCCTCAACGATGGAGCCTATATTGTTGCCACTCTGGCGAATAACCGTATTTAAATATTGCTCATTAACAGACTTAAAAATAACGCTGAAGGATACAAACATAAAAACGGACAAGATACTGATGAGAAAAACAACACGTCCATAGATCGAAGATCTGAATTTAACGTATTTATTAAGAATAATATTTCCGGTATTATCTTTGTTTTTTCGATTGAAAAACATATTGTCTATTTGTTAGAAATGTTGGTGAAGAACTTCATTAACCAACTGGTTATTTTCATTGCAAAATACAAAAAAAACTGGTGTCAGAACACCAGTTTTTAAAATAATCCAATTCTTTTCAGTAATCAGCATTAAACGCATTTGATGGATTGTTTTCATGCTGCACTCAGCTATTTTATAATCGATTAAGATCTAAAAATTCTTCCTCAAAATCTCTCCATATCTCCTTTGGCAACGCAGAAAGTGAATGATCACATAATTCGCCACCATCCTGCAATATCACCATTGAAGGCTCGGGCGCATAATTTTTCATCGACACTGCCAGGAAATCCTTGAACCTTTCCAACTCTGCTGCTGACCAATTTGTTGCTTCTTCTGCAAAATAGCAAGTCTTTGTTTCGGCAACCCAGTTTGAGGGTTTAATCTTATAGATCCATCCTTTGCCGTAAGGGTCTTCATTGAGCATGCTTGGATTTTCATTAATTGTAGAATTTATGTTCGTAATTTTTCCTGAAACAGGTGATAATATCCGAAGGAGTTTCCCGTTTTGATCAATTTCGGTCAACAAATCACCTTTTTTGATTTCATCACCCGGATTTTTATGGATTTTAAATTTCACCGCTCCGGTGATGTGAAGCAACAGGTCATCAACTCCTACTTTGGCAGTTCCCGATTTTTCCATGTGCATCCAGGTGTGATTTATAGAATAAAATAACCCTTGTGGAATTTTCAAAATGCTGGCTGAAAGAAATCCTAAAGCTTTTTGAATCGTACTGCTTACTTGTTTCTGTTTGTTCAATACAAGCCAGAAAGGAACCAGTAAAATCAGGAATGTGATGATAATCAGGTATTCAATTCCTTTGGTTGCGAAAATGTCAGAATAGCTAAAACCGTCCATTTGTTTGATTTTTATATAATCACCTTTTACAGTGATTAAGGGTTAATTTATTTGTGTTCATTTGCCCAGGAAGGAGAGTCGCGTAAAACAGGCATACGGTTAATGACCCACCTGAAGATCCATATTTGTATGAAAATTACGGTAAGAGCAACGATTACTTCCATCCATGAAGGAACATATCGTACAACTGCATCCCATCTGTATCCTATGATTGAAACGTTTAGTCTGTTCATAATGACTCCAATCATCGTTAATATGGCAGCAATTCTGATCATTGTAATGTTATTGTTCCGGTAACTGACAAAGAACAGAATCATAGGAACCAGAACAAATCCAAGCATCTCGAGGAGAAACCAGTGTCCCATTCCTGTATTGAGCAAATCCCAGTGTTGACCATGAATAAAGACAAGCAATTGAAGGAAGAAGTAGGCGAACATGGTTCCTGCGCATATTTTTGATAATCCAATAATGATATCCTTCTGTGCGAGCTTGGTCTTATTACTTATCTGATCGAAAAACACCTTGTCGCTAATTGATCCTTCAAAAATTACCATCGAGAGACCTGCGAAAATGCTGGATACTAAAAACATGACTGGTATAAATTCGTTGTACCACAGCGGATGTATTTTTTCTTTTGCCATAAGAAATAACGCACCTAAACCTGACTGATGAAGCATGGAAAGCGTTATTCCGAATATAACTGCAGCCATAGTCATCCCTGAAAGAATTTTGTGAGCGCGTCTGGCTCCAAGCCATTCTGCAATAGTCGGCGAAAACTCAATTAGTTGCGCTACCATGTAAAGCAGAAAGTGCCAGGCTACAAGGAATAAAACGGAACTTGCTCCAAAACTATTCCCGATAATCGGATTAAATATATGCCATGGCCGCCCAAGGTCAAGTACCAAAGCTCCTGCGTAAAAGGCGTATGCGAGAAAACCATTCAATACTGTCACTCTGATAATTGAATGATATTTACGCATATTCATGATATAGACCATAAATGTCAGAACATATGCGCCACCGGCAAAGGCAACGCCAGTAACTACATTAAATCCTTTCCATAAGCCCCAGGGAACTTCCTGTGTTACGTTTGAAACCTCGCCGAGTCCTTTCCAGAAACGGATGACAATCAACGCCAACCCTAAAAGAATAATCGGAACTGAGATAATGTTAAAAGGGGTAAACCATTTTCCTCTTGGTTTCAATTCACCTGCTAGGAACTTCCATATTGATTTGCCGTCGTTGTCCAATACGATTTGCTGGTTATTATTCATCTTCTTTCTCTTCGTTAAGGTGGTTATTTTTTGTAGCCTGATGAATTCCTAATAAGAGTGTTGGTATTAATACAAATACCGACGGAACGGTGTAAAGGAAGCCTTTTGTCAAGGCAGGGTAGGAGGATTGTTGAATTGATGTATTCATTCCAAGTTGATCAAAGGGGACCGGTGAAAGATATAACCATCCGGTTCCGCCTGCTTCATGTTCGCCATAAATATGATCGGTATACAAATCGGGCTTTTCATAAATTCTCCTGCGTGCTTCTTTTATGAGGTCCCGGCGTTTTCCATATAGTAATGCATCATTTGGACAATTGTATGCACAGACAGGACTCTCTTCTGTTTTAAGTCTTTCGAAACACTGGTCGCATTTTTGAATTTTAGGATTTGCGCTGTGATATTCGAATTTGGGACTGTCAAACGGACAAGAAACCATGCAATAGCGGCATCCCATACATTTATCAGCGTCCCAGGTTACGGGTCCGGTTTTGTTTTTACACATAGCCTTTGTCAGACATGCAGCTGCACAGGCTGGCTCATTGCAATGCATGCACTGCCGCTTAATGAATACTTTGCCTTTCTCTGTTTCGTACGTATTCACAACGGTATTACACGTTTCATTTGTTTTACGTATTGCTGCGATCTCTTTTGAAGGCAGTGGTGCAGGTAATCCATGCGCATCCGCACAATCAAATTCGCAACCACGGCAACCCTTGCAACGGGTTGCATCATACAAAATTCCGTTGAATTCTACATTTTTGTCGCTTTTAGGCGTGGCAATCGAATTTTCACCTATTGCCATTGCCATGCTTGTAACACCCAGCAGCTTTAAAAAGCCTCTTCGTTGAATGCCCATAATTTCATAATTTATCAGGTTAAAAACTTAAAAAAATTAACTATTTGGTTATTATCAATAAATTTTGTTTGAAAATCTTCCCATACTTCTGGCCCAAGATCGGCAAGAACGTTATCTTTCAAAGCTCCTCCATCCTGTAATGTAATAAGTGCATATTCAGTATTATTGGTTTTTAATACTGTTGCAAAAAAATCTTTTAGTCTCGAAAATTCATCTGTTAACCATGTTTTGTATTTGTCTGCCATGGTTAGAAATTGGATCTCAAGTAACCAGTTTGTTGGTTCAATTGTGTATACCCATCCTTCTTCATAAGGTGCAGAATTGAGCAGCGAAGAATTGGTCGTAAGGGTTTCATTATGAGTTTTGATCGTTCCTGATATAGGTGCATAGATGTTCAACTGTTTGCCTTTCTGGATGATGGATAATAGTTGGTCGCCTTTTTTAATCTTTTCTCCGGCCTTTTTCATCTCAATGCGTGTTACTGGTCCTGTAACATGAAGCAGAAAATCGTCTATTCCAATTTTCACAGTGCCATCTTTTTTCATAAAGGCCCAGGTATGAGTTTTATCAAAATAGATTCCTTTAGGGATGATTACCGAATTTTCATCAAATGCTGATGTCAATCCGGAATTGGACACCTTTACGATTGCTCCTTTATTTCTGATTCGACGAACCACCATATCGTATATGAAACTGATTACTACGAACGCAAATAGAACGATGAGTATCATCTTCAGAAGTGCATTGAATTCGTTCGTTGGGGCAGCAACGTAAACCGTAGGTTCGTTAATTATATCCAATTGCGATTTTACTTCGCTGGAAGCAAGGTCGCTATAACCATTTGTGTTTAGAAAGTTCTGTCCGTCGGTGAGCACCCAACTTAGAAATGCCAGTTCGTTTTCGCTTTTGGGTTTTTGGGAAGAAACAGAATAAATATTTCCTGATAATGCTTTTGGATATTTTCCAATCCAGACTCCTCGTGAGAATGCTGTCAGGTTTTCGTATATGTTTTCCATATAATCAATTTTCCCGTTGCCATTTTTATCGATGGGCACTAACTTAATATTCTCTGCTAAATTCTGATTTTTAAGATCCATTATTTGAACAAGTTTGCAAAAGCCTAAAGCATTCGGGTCTTTCTGTATTGCAGAAATCATTTCTTGTCCGCTCGTTATTTTAATTCCATTAATATTCAGTTGATTCTTTTGCAGAAAATTCTCAATCCCAGATTGAATGGATGGATCATTCGTCGTATAGTAATGTATAGGAATATCTGAACTATTTTGGGCGTTGTCCAGAAGCATTCCCCAATTTTGCATTTCAGGGTCTTCAAAAATCCGGGCTAATTTATCAGGAGTAATACCTTTCTGATAAATTTCATCTTGAAATGGATTAGCAGCATTCATCACGGGTACGATCACATCTCGGCCAACAACAATGTTCCATGTTGACTGATTGCCAAGTGCAGCATATGATTCATCTGCAATAAACCCAAGACCTTCACCTGATTTTAACTTTTCAGCGATTTCAATATCAGTTGATTTAACCAGGTTTATTTTCAGTTTTGGGTTTAAACTTTCGTATTCGCTTACCCACTTCGTCGTCAGATTATATAGATCTGGAGTTGTAAACAGAGTTATTGAGCCCTGTTGAGTTTGAGTATTACCCGCAAATACTTCTTTACTGTTTGCAATACTGTAATTTAGCAGTAAAAATCCAATTAATAAACAGATCCTGGTTTTCATGATGTTGCTTTTTTTAATGATAATTGATGATAACCAATTATAATGCCAAAGGAAAAAACGGGCATTAACAATCAGTAAATGAGTATATTAAAATGTGGTGTGTTTAGAAAATAAACAGAGGAAGTGATGAGTAATTCAACACTATAAATCACAAAAGATCATAACCGTCAGTAAAACAGAGATGTAGACGTGGTGTATAGAATCATTACACATGTTGAGTAACTCAACATTAAGGACTTTTTTCATTAAGGCGGTTTGCTAAGTTGTCGATGCAATAAAATAACTTTGTCTGAAACAATTGTAAACACTTCAGAAAAATGGTCTGGTTTTGTAACTATTCTTTTCTCGAATTCGTAAAACACCAAATTATCCAATTATTTTTTATAACCCTTAAAATTGTGTGAAATGAAATCAACAGAAAATGTACTAAACTGGTTTGAAATTGCTGTAAATGATATTGCCAGGGCTAAAAAATTCTACGACACGGTTTTCGATATTGAAATGCAACAGATGGATATGAATGGAATGCTAATGGCTTTTTTCCCGATGGAAAATATGTCTACGAATGTTGGGGGAGGATTGGTACAGCACGAAATGTATAAACCAAGTGCTGATGGAGCAATAATTTATCTGAATGGAAACCCTGATCTTGCAATACCCCTTGGTAAAGTAGAAGGCGCCGGAGGTAAAGTCGTAATGCCTAAAACCTTAATCAATGAAGAGATTGGTTATATGGCATTCTTTAAAGATACCGAGGGGAATAAGGTCGCAATGCATTCAAACAAATAGACCAAATACATTGGATTTAGATATCTTATTTAGTTTGTGTTATTATTGCCATGGAATATTCCAGGTGATGTAATCTTCGTTGCTAACAACAAAGTCATTATTATGGCATTTACAGGTAATTATTCTGAAATTATTGCGAATCATTCATGCTAACCAAAGAAAAAAGGTTAGTGTGAATGCTTCATTTTAATATCAAAATGAAATCCGAAAATAACAATTACATGCCTCGGAAAATTATCATTAATTTGAAATTGGTAAGGATGTTTCGAAGTCTATACTCCAAGTTAAAGAGCCATCTTGTAAATATAAGTCCCCGATCCTACCTTGCAAAAATATTTGCCATCAGCTGTTTTTGAGACGGTTGTTTTCTTGCCATTTTCTGTGACAGATTCTTCCTGGTTTGTTGGGAGGTGAATTGTTGCGGATGTATTTGCCGGTATTTCTACCGTCATCTCCAAAATGTTCTGTTCCTTTTTCCATTCGCTTCTGATCAAACCATTGGATGACTGATAACTTGATTTTACCCAGGTAATATCACCAACAATTTCGGGTCGGATGATAATATTCTTGAATGCAACACCAGTTTCCTCCTGTTTGATCCCGCCAAGTCCGGTGTAAAACCACTCCATTAAATGACCCAGCATCAAATGGTTATTCGAAACCTCCTCAAGCGCAGGCCATGATTCGGTTAAGGCCGTTGCCCCTTTTTTAAGTTGGAATCCATAACCAGGAACATCATTCCGGAAGTTCATATCGTATAACAATTGCGAACCGCCACCTTCCTCTAACGCCTTCACCAGGAAGTGAAACCCGATATCCCCGGCAGTCAGCTTCTTTCCCGAAAAAGAAATGGAGTCGATTATATTTTCGAAAACGGCTTTCCGGTCATTATCATTTACAAGGCCAAAACAAAGTGGCATTGCCATTGCAGTTTGACTTCCAGTAGAGTAGACTTTAGTTTCACTATTGAAGAATTTCGTATTGAAAGCTTTCTTTACTTCGTTGGCAAGAGCGGTCATTTTTTCAGCATCTTCTTTATTATTTGTTAGTTCCATCATTTTCGACAACAAAAGAATATCGTAATAATAGATCGCTGTGGCAGTCAATGCTTTTGGAGTTAGTTGAGCTTCTCCAGGCGTATTTGGACCGTAATCAAACCAATCACCCAGACCGTGCGAAAGGATATGGCCGTCAGCTTTTGTTCCGAGGTAGGCAACATACTTTTTCATCATGGGCATTGCTTCTTTAACCAGGGCCAGATCGCCATACCATTGCCAGATCATCCATGGAAGAATTATGCCCGCGCTGCCCCATTCCGGTGAATCGCGGAAACCTCCCTCGAAAGGGACAAACTCCGGAGCGATATCGGGGATCAATCCATCAGGAGTTTGTGCATCAATCATATCCCTTATTGCTTTTCTGTAAAGCGGATAGAGGTTATAGTTATAATGAACCGAAGCTCCCATCAAATAGGTTTGTTCGAGCCAACCAAGTTTCTCACGATGGGGGCAGTCGGTGACCACACTTGCCAAATTACTTCGAACTGCCCAGTCAATCAGTGTATAAATCTGGTTGAAAAGCTGGTTTGAACATTCGAATTCGCCGGTTTTTGGGGCTGAATTGGCTGTGTGGAGCAGCTGCAGATCAATGATTTTCGGAATTTCAGTATTTTGTTTTTCTGAATCAGGTATGGCACCTTCAACCATTACATACCTGAATCCATAATAGGTGAATTTCGGTCTCCAAATCTCAATCCCATCTCCCTTGAGTGTATAGGAAAAATAGTAAGGGTCTCCTGAAGCATTTTGGTTGATCTTTTTATCTTTGGTAATCAGCTCTCCTGGTGTCAATTTAATTACTGACCCCTTTTTACCGCTTACCTTCAATTCGATAATTCCTGAACAGTTCTGACCAAAATCGTAAAGGTATTTTCCAGGTTCAGTTAATACTGTTTTTTTCACTTTGATAACTTCACGGATAGTTAACGGGAAGTCTGTTTCGGCCGATAATTTTCCCGATGGAACAGTTACCGGAAGCGACATCTTCCATTTTGAGTCGTCAAATCCCGGCTGATCCCATCCTTTTTGTTCAAGTGTAGCATCATAATCCTCACCGCCATAAATACTTGAGTAAACAATCGGTGAAGGCGTACATTTCCAGTCTATTCCCGAAACGACTGTTGTAGAGGTTCCATCCTCATAATTGATCTTCAATTTACTGATCATTTTGGGATACCCGTAGGCAATGACCAGTTTACGGTATCGTTCGCGGTTGATGTTGTAAAAACCGTTTCCAACAATTACACCAATGGCATTTTTACCTACTGTTAATTGCGAAGTAACATCGTAACTGTTGTAAAGACAAACCTTATCGTAATTCGTCCAGCCAGGTGCCAGAAAACTTTGACCAACTTTTTGTCCGTTAATGGTTGCTTCGTAATGACCTAATCCACTGATATAAAGTGTTGCACATTTTATCTTCTTTTCAACAGAAAATTCTTTTCGGAACAATGGGACGATGCTTCGTTTGACGGCTTTGTTTCCAAGTTTATCGCCGTCGCCATGAATTCCGGGAACGACCTTCATAGAATCTGCAAGATTTTCAAATCCAATCCAGGTAGCTTTATTCCAGTCGTTTACTGATAAAAGTCCCATTTGCCACATAGCCGGTTCACTCCAGGAAGACGCTTTCTCTGCCAGATTATAGATTTTGACCTTCCAGTAATACTTCTTCTCTGAACTTAAAGTTAAACCGGCATATTCTACCAGGATAGATCGGCCAGATTTCACAACTTTCGAATCCCAGATATTGCCGATGTTTTTTTTAAGTTTTTCAGGACTATCAGCGACAAGTATTTGATAGGCTGACTGACGGGTATCTCTTTCATTCGAATTGATTACCCAGCTAAAGCGGGGATTCATCGCTTCAATACCAAGCGGATTGGTCCGACCATCGCATTTAAGACCGGAAACTGAAACAGGATTTTGAGAGCAACTAATGAAGGTTAAAAGAACAGCCTGGTAGAAAAGTGAGAACTTTAGTCTGGTCATTTTAATTGGATTAGATTCTTAAATATTTTGTTGGATACTTTGAATACGGTGCCATGCCGTACACCATCAGGAAAGGATACTTTATCAGAGACATCTTCCCATTCTTTCATATTTTTTGACCTGACGGCTCCGTATTTATGCTCCGTATATTTGTCGAAATAAACGTACACATATTCGCCAACCTCAAGTGCCGTTGGTCCTTCGGCCCAGTATTTCCCGGTTATTGGTTCGGATACTTCAATCGGATAGGGGCCTGAAGCATTTTTCGATTTCGTGAGACGTATATTTTTCTCAGGCGGGTTGGAATTCTCATTTTTGAGGAACATATAAAATGCGTTTCCCTTCGGTAATATTGTGGCATCTATTACACTGAAATTGGGATTGAAAAAGATCTTCGTCGGGCTAAAATTCTGAAAATCTGAGGTGGTTGTGCAATACATTCGGTGGTTCAACCCTTTCTCACTTTCGGAAGATGCTACATCTGAATGGCGCCCGGGAATTGTGGTAGCCCAAAAGATGATGTAGTTTTTATTTTGAGGATCATAAACCATTTCGGGCGCCCAGCAGTTTTTGGCCGTTGGTTCGTGTGCCATTATGGGGATGGCTTTTTGTTCTGACCAGTTTATCAGGTCCTTGGACGAAGCATATCCAATTTGCCGCTCTTTCCAACTGCTTGTCCAAACCATGTGAAAAAGTCCGTCTTTTCCCTGAAGGATAAACGGATCGCGCATCAGTTTATCATTCCCAACAGTTGGAACTACCAATGATTTACCATCCTTTAGTGATTCCCATGTCAATCCATCCTTGCTGTAAGCCAGGTGCAAACCATCCTGACCATTGTCTGTGAAATAGGAAAAAACGTAGACCTGTTCCTGACCATGACTTTGAAAAGTCATGAAAACGAGAATTAGAAGGAGATATCGCATAGTTTAAGTTGTTGATGGTTTTTGATGTGAACCCAAAGTTAGTCCGAATATTTTAATATGTCTTGCACAAACTGGTAATCGGTTTAAACGATTTGAAAAAATTACTTCACCATAATGGTTTTAATATTCACAAATTCCCGGATGCCAACTGCTGATAATTCACGGCCATAGCCGCTTTCCTTGATTCCGCCAAATGGCAGCCGGGGATCAGATTTTACAAAGTCGTTCACATACACACAACCAGCTTCAAGTCCCTTTTCTGCAAGCAATTTCCCTTTAGTAACATCGGATGTAAAAACTGCTGCGCCTAATCCAAATACGGTGTCGTTGGCAATCCGGATTGCCTCTTCTTCCGTTTTGAAACGAAACAAAACTGCCACGGGTCCAAACAACTCTTCGTGATAGGCAGGCATACCGGGGAGGACATTTGTTAAAACAGTTGGCGGATAAAAAGCTGCCGTTTCTTCCGGGATAAATCCTCCAAGCAATACAGTTGCTCCTAATTTGCGGCTATTTTCTACTTGCTGATGCAATTCGTCGCGTAAATCAGGCCTTGCCAAGGGACCAATCTTAGTCGCAGGGTTCAGCGGATCACCATAAGTGGCCTCGCTCATCAGACGCACAAATTCAGCTTCGAATTCATCGTATATTTTATCGGCTATAATAAATCGTTTCGCACCGATGCAACTTTGTCCGGCATTTATCAACCTACTGGTTACGCATAATTGGGCAGCCTTTTCGATATCAGCATCTTCCAAAATCAGGTAAGGGTCGCTTCCACCGAGTTCGAGTACCGATTTTTTCAGTACTGATCCGGCAATTGAAGCGACCGATTTGCCGGCGGAAGTACTACCGGTGAGCGTAACCGCTTTTATCAGTGGATTTTCTATAACTGCCTTTACCTTTGCCGAACCAATTATTAAAGTCCTGAATACATTCTCCGGAAAACCTGCATCCCGGACAAGCTGCTCAATTGCGAGAGCACTGCCGGGCACATTAGCCGCATGTTTCAGAACACCTGTATTGCCCGCCATTAGAGCAGGTGCCAAAAACCGGAAGACTTGCCAGAATGGAAAGTTCCAAGGCATTACCGCTAAAACTGTACCTATTGGCTGAAAAATAATGTACGACTCTGAAGCTTCAGTTTGGATAACTTCATTTTTTAGAAACGAGGTTGCGTTATCCGCATAAAATGAGCAAACTGTAGCACATTTTTCGATCTCACCTACCGCTTCACGGAGCACTTTGCCCATTTCGACGACCATGATTCCGGCAAGTTCGGTTTTTCTTTCAATCAAAAGTGCCTGAAGATTCTTCATCAATTTAGACCGTTTTTCAAAATCCGTCAGCCTCCACTGCTGAAAAGCATTATCAACCTTACTGATAATAGAGGTTACTTCATCGGAAGTATATTCTGGATAGATTTTGATTACTTCGCCTGTAAACGGATTGACTGATTTCATAGCACAAATGTTTTTATCAAAAATAACGCTAATCATCGACTATTACGTGGTGGTATATGAAATGAAGTATATTTGTAAAACAGGAAATTTCTCAACTTAAGATTTATTGCATTGCGCTACTTTCTTCATATTGCATATAACGGAAATAACTATCGCGGGTGGCAAAAGCTTCCCGGGATTATTAGTGTTCAGGAAGTTATTGAAACGACGTTAAGCAATGTACTGAAAGAAACCGTTTCGATTGTTGGCTGCGGACGTACGGATGCCCAAGTTCACGCAAGCCAGTTCTTTTTCCATTTCGATATCGACCGTGAGCTGGACTTCGATTTACAATTTCGATTGAATAAATGTCTGCCACACGATATCACCATTTATGATGTTATACCCATGAAGGGTTTGCCACATGCGCGGTTCGATGCCATTCAAAGAAGTTACGACTACTATATTCATATACAGAAAGATCCCTATCTTATTGGATTGAGTTCCTATTATCCACTTGAAAATCCGGATTTGGGAAAAATGAATGAAGCTGTTGGTTTGCTGGCGAATTATGATGACTATGGCTGCTTTTGCAAATCGCCTTTAAAATATGAACACACGATCTGTCATGTTTCGAAGGCACAATTATTTTCGAATGCAGACCATACAAGATTAAGGTTCTATATCTCATCAAACCGATTTTTGGCCGGAATGATCCGGATCATCGTCGGAAAATTGCTCGAAATCGGTAACGGTAATCTTAGTGTTGCCAACTTCGAACAATATCTCAAAACAAAGGTGACCCCCAAAACGATTATACCTGTTTATGCACAAGGGCTCTATCTTTCGAAAGTCACCTATCCTTACCTCGATTTGCCGTCACGATCGATTTTTAGTCGAATTATTCAGAACGAAGTTGACTTACCCGTTTTATAGTTGTTTGTCAGCAGATTTTAACCGTTTCAATTTTCAGAATCTTTCCCAATTTTTCAATTTTATCAGCGATATGACTGACACCAATGGCGCAATGGTGGGCAGGTCCTTGTTTTGACCATTCATTCATGAACTTTTTTGCACCAATTGAAAAACGGTAGCGGCTATTGGTATTTCCAATTTCAAGAACAGGACCGGCAACAGATTCGCCTTCCGCAACAAGCAGGAATATACCGTCTTTGCCTTCAACAACTGAAAGCAAGGTGACCGGGCCCTGTTTAACACTCATCTGGATAGACAAACCTTTTCCTGGTTTTCCGTGATAAACTGACAGGGGAACCAGTTTCACACGTCCTTCGGCGATGGCGGAGTGTGCTGGCCCATCGTGTCCGAGCATCACCACGTCGTCCTTGAAATCCATCAGGTAAAATTCTGAGAACGAACCTCCTGCGCCAAATTCAGCCATGATTTTCATTGCCTGTGCATTCTTCACTTCACATTCTCCGGCTATCGGAATATTTTTGCCTGTCAATAAAGTGTTTCCGGCAATGACTGATGTTACGATGTTCTCATAATCGTTACCTGATTCTCCTTCGTAATAGTAGGCCATTGAACCTAAATTACGGTTTTTCACCAACTTGTCGAGAGCAATAGAAGTACGTGCAGCCCGCTCAATTTCTGCCGGTTCGCATTCAAGTGCAACATTAAAAGAAGTATTAAATTCCTGAATTTTTACCTGAACTTCGGCATCCGAAACTTCATCGCGGTATTTCTTTAACTCACACATTTCAAGCATTTCGATGTGCGTACCGAACACAGCCGATTGTTTGGTCAGATCGGTGTAAACGTCCAGCATTCCACCGTAATAATGGCCCAAAACTCCTAATCTGTTATTCCGGATGGCAGCGGCAACACGGGCAGCCTCGGCCCACGCTTCAATCTCGCACCATGCTTCTTCATCCTGAAGATATCCGGTTACAAAGTCGTACAGAATTCCGGACCGGTTGAAGACACTTGCAATTTCGGGAACCGAACAGGCCTGGCAATGTTCGAGCCAGACACCCGTCATTTTGCCACGGTCACCCAGTTTATTGAATGCCTCGTAATCCAGTTGGGACACAGGTTGAAGATTCAATATCACCACCGGAACTTTCAGCTTTTGAGCGACCGGTAAAACAGTTGATGAAAGCGCATAGGTAGAAACATACAAAAAGACGATTTCCACATCCTGCGATTTCAGAAAATCGGCAGCTTCGCGGGCTCTCACAGGGTTATCAACCATTCCGGCATCAATTACTTCAACCCCGAAACCGTCAATTCTGGTTTTAATTTGCTCCTGATATCCTTTCAGATTGTCGAGCAATCCGTCGAACTGCGCCCAATACGTATCGAGGCCGATTCCAAATAATCCTATTTTAGTTTTCATTCAATTATTTTTTTAATATTCGTACCGGACCAATCAAGCCTGATTTTAACAACGGGGAATCCTTTTTATAAAACTTTGCGGTCGTAAACGTGTATCTGCCTGAGGTTCTGGGCTGATTTTTTAATAACCATTCCGGCCACTCGTTGTCTTTAATTCCATCATCAGGGAACTGTTCATCGCCAATCAGCCTGTTTGGCCAAAGATTTGCCACTTCAATTTCAACCTGGTTGTCTCCGGAATGAATGGCATCTGAAATATTTAACTGATAGGGGGCAGTCCAGACAACACCCATATCTTTCCCATTAATTCGAACACGTGCCAGGTTGTAAATCTCACCCAGATCAAGAATGAAATCGGTATTTTTATCTGACACCGTTTTCTTTGGAAGATTTACACTGATCCGGTAGGTGGCAATTCCCGAATAATACCTGATACCTTCATTCTTATTTAAAGTCCAATCTTCCAGCTTATTGAAAACAATATTTTTGGGACCTCCCCATTTCGGGTCGAAGGAAACATTCCATGGGCTATTTACTACCAGAAGTACTTTCGGTTCGGAAAAGTTTTTTGCCGATGTATTTGCAGTTTGATTTGGTTTTTTATTTTTGTCAATTAGAATGAAAAAACTCTGATACTGTCCAAATTGCAAAGGAATGTTCATCCTGTTGTTTTCAATGGTAAATTCTGCAAGCGAACGGGTTTCTCCGGAAAGAGGATCCCACAATTCCGGAATACCTTCACCTACCCGGAAAGTGCAAAGTGCTTTTACCCGTTCGTTGGTTTTGTTCGAAACGAAATAGATTTCCCTGTTTTCCATTGAACGATGTGTATACCTGATTGGTCCGGTTGATTCAAAATCTTGCTGAACTCCCATCTTTTTCAGGATTTCGGCTGTCGCATCGTAGTTTGGGTATAGTTCAGGCAGTTTGATATTCGAAAGAGTTCCTCCCCAATAAATTTTCCCCTTCTCAAATTGAATTTCAGAAATCTCACGCGGAGGTGTTGGATTTCCCCACATTAATTGAGCTTTTGCTGCAACCTGCTGATCGCATGCAGGATAATTTACCAGGCTGGGAGATTTGAGTGGTGGATTTCCAACGATGACAGCCCCTTCTTTCACAAGC
>Ga0302286_10001433_pt1 | contig 17764 bp, 22 predicted proteins | sample III_Fen_E2_3_FD_198765 | JGI IMG/M metagenome (GOLD analysis project Ga0302286, IMG submission 198765) | Peat permafrost microbial communities from Stordalen Mire near Abisko, Sweden - III_Fen_E2_3 | ecosystem: Environmental > Terrestrial > Soil > Wetlands > Permafrost | place: Sweden: Abisko...
GGAAATCGCGTCACGGTGCTTCTTTTAATATGGGTGAACACCCAATGAATGGTGAAGCTGTTGAATTTTGTGGTCGATTAATAAAAGATAAGCTCAATTTATCGGACGACCAATTGGTGAAATTCAGGGAAATCAATCCAAAATTTAGAGACGAAGTACGAAGTACGAAACAAGTTCTCGCCGACTTTAGGACTCAAATGATGGACGAAATGAAGAGCGAAAAGCCCGATACCTTAAAACTAAATGCGATTGCTACTAAAATTGGAGAAACGCATAAACAATTGAAAATTAGCACATACAATTATTATTTCAACCTAAAACAAATGTGCAATCCAAGTCAAAAGGCAATATTAGACAGCATCTTTGCTAATAATATGCTATCGGATGCATCGGGTAGAATGGGCCGATTTGGTAAAGGTTGTGGAGCACAAACCGGACAGGGAATTGGCCGCCATCAAGGATTGGGAAACGGTAAAGGATGCGGAAATGGTCAAGGATTTGGCAATGGCAATGGTCAAGGCAATGGAAACGGTCGAGGTTGTGGAAATGGAAGCGATTGTGGAAATGGAAGTGGAAAACATCTTGGTAAATGTCCACAATAAACAAGCTTTAGTCTTGTAACGAACAACAAATACATTATTTCAAAACAATGATTTTTCATTCAGCAAAATGTTGAATGCAGGTATCTTATTTTTAAAACTTTAAATAATTAATATTATGAAAACGATAGTAAATCAAATAGTTAAAGTAGCTTTAGTTAGCTCGTTGGGAATATTCGCAATGTCATGTACAAAAGAAGATTCTAGTACAGGAATGTATGGTTCTGTACTTTCTGTTGAAAATGATGGTGTGTCATCAGTAAATATGACAAACTTAAAATCACTATTAATCGATACATCAACAGCTACAACATCCGAAATTGAGAATATAAAGCTAGCTCGTGAAGAAGAAAAACTTGCTCACGATGTGTATATTGCTATGAATGACACATGGAATAATCAAGTTTTTCAACGCATTTCAGCAAGCGAAGCAAGACATTACGATGCCTTAAATGAATTACTTGTAAGCGTAGGTGTTTCTGACGTAACTGAACTTGCTGTAGGTGAGTTTTCAAATCCAACAATTAAAGTTTTATACGATAGCTTAGTTCAAAAAGGGAAAACATCGCTTAACGATGCATTTACCGTTGGTGCAACTATCGAAGAGCTTGATATTAAAGATTTAAGTTCATTCTTAAATGCAACATCAAACTCAAATATTGACTTGGTTTATTCAAATTTAACGAGAGGTTCACGCAATCATTTACGTGCATTTGTTGGTCAATTAACGAATGCAGGAATTAGCTATGCACCAATCTATCTTTCAAGTTCCGATTATACTGCAATTATAACATCTCCTGTTGAAAAGGGAAATCAATATAAAATGGGAAATGGTAAGGGCAATGGAAAAGGGAATGGAAATGGAAAAGGTAAAAAAGGCAACGGTCAAGGACATGATAATGGAAATGGTAGCGGACAAGGTGATGGTTCGTGTAATCAATAATTAATTTTCGGGAATGGGAATCTTAGTTGATTTCCATTCCTTTTTTTATTTTTAAATGATATGTTATGAAAACGATATTTAAAAAACTAGTATTTCTTATTTCACTATTACTCTTAACGGCTGTCGTTTCAATGGCATGTGAAATAAACTTCAAGGTTGAAGGTCAAGAAAAGACAAAATATAATATAGGTGAAATTGTGGTATTAAGAGTTACTGTCGAATTCACCCATAATGCTTGTCCTGTTGCTCTAAAAGAAACAAAGATTCAAGCCAATGGAATGGAAATTCTTGGAGCAACCGAATGGAAAAATGTGAGTGGCAATATTTGGGAACGAAAAATAAAAGTAAAAATAACTTCAAATAAAGAGGGAAAAGCAATAATCTCGGCTCGTCGATCTTGCGAAAAAGATGGTGGCACTGGAACATTGACTTTGATTGCTGTTTCAACCAAAAAATAGTTGTTTGATAATCTACAATATAACTTAGGGAACAATGAGAAAATATATTTGGCATATCATCGTCTTTAGTACGATAAGTCTATTTCCACTTTCAAAAGTATCGGCTCAAACAGACTCTTTTGCTCCAATGGAAGACCAATTTGTTTCCATTCAAAACGATTCAACGAAAGACGAATTTGCTCCCATTGAAACTGTTTCAACAACATCGAAAACCGAAATTTGTGATGGTAAATGCAGTTCCACAGACCTCGAACGTAAAGGATATATGTGGTCAATTGGAGTTCTCTTGTTCACAATCTTAGCTGGAGTTTTAGTTCGATTTAAGCAAACTCGAAATCTACGAACTGCCTTTCTGGTTGCATCAATTGTTGTTCTAGGGTTTTATCGAGGAGCTTGTCCATGTCCAATTCAGAGTTTACAAAATACTGTTTTTATCTTAATGGGACTCGATATTAAATGGCAAACTCTTATTTATTTCGTTGGGCTGATTCCTATAACCTATTTCTTTGGTAAAGTTTTTTGTGGATGGATTTGTCATCTTGGAGCATTACAGGAATTTATATTTATGTCATCTAAATTTAAATTTTTACAATCCGAAAAAGCTCAAAAGATAATGCGTTATATTAGAGTAGTTGCTCTTATTTCGTTGATAATACAAATCGTAATTACGCAAACTAATCTATTTAAAAAGATAGATCCATTTGCCATCATTTACAATTTTCATTCCTCTTATATTGTTGGTTGGATACTCGTTGCTATTCTCGTTGTTAGTTCAATATTCATGTATCGACCATTTTGCAAAACGCTTTGCCCAATTGGTTTGATTTTAGGTTGGATAAGTAAGATTCCTGGTGCATCGGTACTTGGTGCCGATCAAAAATGTACAAGTTGTATCAGCTGTAGTAACAGTTGTAGTATTAATGCTATCACAAGAGATTCTTCATATAGCATCATCGATAATCAAGAATGCATTCGTTGTGGCGATTGCCTCGATGGTTGTAAAAAAAGTTCATTATCATTTCATTTCAAAAGTAAAAAATATGAAAGCAAAAATAATTTTAAGAAGTCTATTGTTGATAGTGAGTAATTTCATTGTTTTTACATCACTTATAGCACAGCCAGAGTGCCGAAGTACTTTAGGAGCACATTTGAAACCAATAGGTTTAACAGACTCACTCGTTTCGTGGGCTGGTGAGTTTACCGACATTCCAGCATATATGGAAAATCGATTTGCAAATAACAGTATGCTTTTTCTAGGAACGCAGTTAAATACCAAATCGAAAAAACATAGTTTGTATTTAGAAGGAGGTTTTAAGGTCTCGTATGTAACGGCCATTACGCAAGATTCTACCGAAACAGATACCTCATCTTCAGTTCATCATAAAGGTAAAGGAGCAGGAAAGCAATTGGCTTATTTATTGAGTCCACGAGAACTGTATTATAAATTTCGTGGCGATAATGTGCAATTTCGTTTAGGTATGGGAACAACAAAAATAGGCGACTATTTCCTTGTTGATGAAAGAGTGTTAGGTGCTCAATATTACCAATCGGTTGGAGCATTTTCATTGCAAGCTACGGCAGGTTCAGTTAGTAATTTTGCAAGAATGGGCGACTATTGTGCAACCAAACGATTGACAAAACTGGTAGATAAAGAAAAATATGAAACAGCCGGTAATTCAATTGGTGAAACGAATTTTGGAGCACTTGTATTAAATTGGAATTTTAAAGAAAAAAAGACGCAAGTAAACAACTCGACCGATGAATTTATGAGTATCGAAAAGGTAAAACCATTTTCAGTCAATAAATTTGGACTTGCCTATTATCAAGAATATTTTACGAAAGTCGATACACAAAAATTTTTTACAGGAACATTCTTTGAATTAGGATTACCATTTTCATCGACGCTTAAAGCTGAAGGATTGTACCAATCGGTAAAAGGTAGTAATGCGATAATTTATTATACTGTATTAGAAAAAGATTTCTTATGGAAAAATGCTCATACAAGTCTATTAAAACTAGGATATATTGGTAAATACGATATAGATAAAGATGCTCGATTTTTAGCTTCGTTTAGTAATTTGTATAAAGGAGAAATAATGCGAATGGATGCAATTGATATACCATTAGCATTTGCAACAATTAAGCATACTTTCAATGGAAAGGCAAAACCTTATATGCAAGTACAATTTGCGAAACAACTTTATTACGAAAAAATAACAGAAACCGATTTCGAAATGGGTGTCACTTTATTTAAAAATCTTAAAACGGTTGGTATTATTAGTAATATACAATCGGCTACTCTCCATTCTAACGATTATGTTGCCAAGTTAGAATTCCGATTTGGTTTTTAATTCAACTTCATTCAGAACATATTAATTTGTTGATATGTTCTGAATGAAATTCATTTAATCCTTTATATAAATCGTTAATGGATTAAGAAAATTGACATATGATATATATAATCAGTATCTTTGTTCAATGTCAATCAAGAAAATACAAAAGCAAAAGGTTTATTTAGTAGCATTATCTCTACTTCAGCTTTTCATATTTACTTTTCCACTTGTTGTCAAAACAACACATCAACACCAAAATCATTCAAGTAGCTGTCATCAAACAAACAGCTCAGAACTTGCCAAATGGGAAAAGCCTTGTGCTATTTGTCAATTTGAATTCGATACCGTTTTACAAACTGAAATTCCACAATATAGTTGTATAATTCCATTCAAAACGGGATATATTTCTGAATATTCATCACCCGTTAGGTCTGTTGCTTTCACATTTATCTCTCTCAGGGCACCGCCACTTTTGTAAAATAATTTTCTGTTTCCATTATTTTAAAAACCATTTACACACTATAGTTCTTTAGAAATATTTTGTGCATAAAAGGTCTGGAAATTCGCAATTTCTTGCGAATGATAATTCATTATTACAAAATTTAAAGCAAACAAAATGAGAAAGATAGTAATCAATATGTTACTGGCATTAGTATGTATTCCTGCAAATAGTTTTGCATCGAATTCAGGAGATAAAGCAAGTCTTAAAGGAATTATAAAAGATAAAAAATCAGGCGAAGTTATTCCTGGAGTCACAATCTACCTGCCCGACTTACAAAAAGGAACAACATCGGGAGTTGATGGAACATATTTTATAGGTTCATTACCAAAAAACAAAGTGTTGGTTCAAGTTAGTTTTGTTGGATATAAAAGTATTGTTGAAACAATTGACTTAACAAATATTTCAGAAAGAAATTATGAAATGGAAGCTACGGCAACCGAGCTAAACGAGGTAGTTGTAACAGGCCAATCGGGTGCAACAGAACAAAAACGAACGCCAACTCCAATTATAATAGTCAACAAGCAATTGCTACTCGAAAGTTCTTCATCAAATATCATTGATGCCATAGCTATGCAACCCGGTGTTTCACAAATAACAACAGGTAGCGGAATTTCAAAACCAGTTATTCGAGGATTAGGCTATAATCGTGTTGTGGTTGTAAACGATGGTGTTCGTCAGGAAGGTCAGCAATGGGGCGATGAGCATGGCATTGAGATTGACGAATCATCTGTCGAAAAGGTTGAGATATTGAAAGGTCCGGCAAGTTTAAGTTATGGATCTGATGCTATTGCAGGAGTTATAAATATGCTTTCGGCTTCGATGCCGATGGAAGGTAAAATCAATGGTTCTTTGTCCACCAATTATCAAACAAATAATGGATTAATGGGATTATCGGCACATGTTGCTGGAAACAAAAAAGGTTTTATTTGGGATGTCCGATTTAGCGATAAAATGGCTCATTCGTATAAAAATAGTTACGATGGATTTGTCTTTAATTCGGGCTATAAAGAAAATGCTGCCGATGCTTTATTTGGATTAAATAAACATTGGGGATATTCAAAATTAAAAATAAGCATGTACAATTTTATGCCGGGCATTGTAGAAGGCGACAGAGATAGTGCAACAGGAAAATTCACTAAACCAGTTGTTGTTGGTGGAGTGGAAAGTAGCGAAATTGCTCCTGAAAGTGATGCCAAGAAATATAAGCTTCAAACGCCGTATCAAATGATTCATCATTACAAAGTAATTTTCGATAACTCTATTTTTATCAAAGGTGGAACACTAAAAGCTACAATAGGATTTCAACAAAACAGCCGTCAAGAATATGCTAATATTCTTGACCCAAATCAATTTGGTTTGTGGCTTCTTTTGAATACGATAAATTACGATATCCGTTATAATTTGCCCGAAGTAAAAGGTTTTTCCTTATCGGTTGGGACAAACGGTATGCAGCAAAACTCGCAAAGTAAAGGTGTTGAATATCTTATTCCCGATTATAATTTGGTCGATGCAGGAGCTTTTCTGATAGCAAAAAAAACTATTGGAGCTTTCGATTTTAGCGGAGGTATTCGGTATGATAAACGTCATGAAACAAGCAAAGATTTATTTCTCGATTCAGCAGGAATGGCAATTAATGCAATAAGTAAAAAGAGCGATGTACAACAATTTAAAGCATTTTCAGTCGACTATTCAGGACTTTCAGGAAGCTTTGGTGCGACATGGCAAATTTCAGAAGATGTTTATACTAAGGCAAATGTTTCGAAAGGTTTTCGCTCACCAAATATTGCAGAACTTGGAGCAAATGGCGTGCATGAAGGAACATTTCGTTACGAACTAGGAAATCCCGATTTGAAACGTGAAACAAGTCTTCAGTTAGATTTTGCACTAGGAATCCACACCAAACACATTGTTGCCGAACTCGATTTGTTTGATAATAACATCGACAATTTTATATTTCTTCGTCGACTCAATTCTTCAACTGGTGGTGATTCAATAACTAATGGTTGCAGTACTTTTAAATATGTGAGTGGAAATGCACAACTACTGGGTGGCGAGTTTCATTTCGACATACATCCTCATCCATTAGATTGGTTGCATTTCGAAAATTCGTTTTCGTATGTGAAAGCAACTCAAAAGAATCAACCCGATTCTACTAAATATTTGCCTTATACACCGCCAGCAAAGCTTCAAACAACAATTAAAATAGACGTATCAAATAATCACATAAAAACGTTAAAGAACAGTTATATAAAAATGGATATAGACAATTTCTTTGAACAGAATGATATTTATTCGGCGGCAAATACCGAAACTAAAACGCCTGGTTATACATTATTAAATTTTGGCGTAGGAACTGACATTGTAAGAAAGCAAAAAACAGTATGTTCTTTATTTATTGCATTGAACAATGCAACAGACAAAGCGTATCAAAGTCATCTTAGCAGGTTGAAATATGCCGACGAAAATTATGTTACAGGACGAATAGGTGTGTATAATATGGGGCGAAATATCAGCTTTAAACTGATTGTACCTTTGGATTTTATTTGGAATTAAAAAATATTGTTTATGAAAAAAAAACATCGATAGAGAAAATATCAACTCGTTAATATTTTCTCTATCGAACTTCTTTCTTTGTCCGATAATGAGTCAATTCCAACAAGTGCATGTTCTATTTTTGTTTTAAAATTCCAACAAGTCATTTGGCGTAACGATAAGCGACGACCAAACTCGTACGACGAAATATCTTCTTTAGCTTTGCATACATTATACGCTATATAAAATGCTTTGCTAATAGGAAATTTTACCGCATGGAATATCGTACCATTTGTTGCTGTTTCTTTGGTTTTACATTTTGTACATCTTCTCGAAAATGCTTCTTTGCCGTGACAATAATTAGTATTGCCACATTTTTTACATACAAAGCCATTAGCCCATTTCAAATTAGATAGAAATTCCAAACATTTCTCATCGTTTCGAAACATTATTTCCAGTTGTTCTGGGCTTAAACTATCGTTAAATATTTTACTCATTTCCAATTATTTCATTGCAAAGATATAAAAAAATAGTGATACTAAAAAGATTTAGGTGATACTATAGCGATTTGTTTTGAATATGTATTATCTTTGCATTGTAATTAATGAAATAAAAGATGGAAAATAGTTGTGAAGCAAAGCAAAAACCAAAGACTTTCAAAGAATTGATTCGTTCTTGGTATTTATGGAAGCAAGTAGTAACTTTCATTGTTGGTTCAACTTTAGGATTTCTTTACTATCATTTTGTTGGATGTGCATCGGGAACTTGTCCAATTACAAGCAGTCCTTTTATGAGTACATTAATGGGTGGAGTATTTGGTTTGTTTTTAGTAAATAGTCCTTGTAGTAATGGCAAATGTTAAATTTATTTGAATATGAGTATTGTAGAAATAAATAAACGATATAGCGAATTGGCAAAGTCAGATTGTTGTTTGTCTTGCGGTGGAGCCATTAATCATGCTGAAACGAAACTTAACGAAATTTGTATCGACTTAGGAAGTGGTCGTGGAACAGATGCAATTCGAATGGCAGAAACTGTTGGCCTAAAAGGTTTTGTTTATGGTATTGATATTTCTGATGGAATGATTGAAAAAGCTGTGAAAACAGCCGAACGCATGAATGTAAAGAATGTTCGATTTGTAAAAAGTACACTCGAACATATTCCTTTAGAAACTGGAATCGCAGACCTTATAATTTCAAATTGCACAATTAATCATGCTGCTGACAAACAATTAGTTTGGAATGAAATTTACAGACTTTTGAAACCTGGTGGTCGTTTTGTAATTAGCGATATATATTCTACAACACCTGTTCCCGAAGAATACAGAAACGATCCTGTTGCAATTTCAGAATGCTGGGCTGGTTCAGTTGTTCGCAGTGAATATTTATTACAACTTGAAAGAGCTGGATTCTCAGCGGTTAACATAATTGAAGAGTCGGCTCCCTATCCAAAAGGTCAGGTTGAAGTTTCGAGTTGGACAATTTCGGCTTATAAACCAAAAGACGATTATACTTGTTGTTGTTAATCCTAAAAATGACTGAAATGAGAAAATTCATTATTTTACTATCGATATCGTTTTCATTACTGTTGACTAATTGTAATGCAGGAAGCTCGGCTAAATCAACAACAAAAGATAGCACCAAAGTAACAGAAAAAGATGTTGATAAACTTTCGTCAGAAGGTGAAGTTGTTTCTTTAACTAACGAAATGTTCAAGAAAAAGATATTCAATTATGGAGTAAACAAAGAATGGAAATTTGAAGGCGATATGCCTGTTATCATCGATTTCTATGCTACCTGGTGTGGTCCATGTAAAATGCTGAGTCCAAGAGTTGACGCTATTGCAAAACAATTTGCAGGGAAAATACGAGTTTACAAAGTCGATACTGACGAAGAGGAACTTCTTGCACAAACATTTGGCATTACTAGCTTACCTACGTTATTGTTTATTCCAATGGAAGGACAACCGCAAGCTTCATCGGGTCTTATCTCAAAAGACGAACTTATAAAAGCAGTAAACAATGTATTACAAGTTAAATAATACACCCAATATCTAAAAGTAAATTACTTGGGTTGAATAAGAAAAGTAACACCAAATGATGTGTTTTTACATCATTCCATTTATAAACAATTAAATTTTATTACAATGAAAAGTTTAATCAAAAAAAATGAAAATGAAGCAACAGCAAAAGTTGCTCAATGTTGTGCTAAAATTTCAAAAACCGTAGCTGGTTGTCACGACTAACATTTAACATTAAATGGGGAGAGTGCCAGATTTTTGGCACTCTTTTTTTCTATTATTTAAAAAACACTAAGCCATGTATTTCTCAAAGCACAATATTTTTTCTAAAATAAAGGATTCTGAAAATTACTTTATTGTAAATCTTTTGACTGGTAATGCTGATATTGTTAGCCCTGAAGATGCCATTGTAATCAATGATGTAAAGAATCAAAAGCCAATAGAAAAGGAAGGTTTTATTAGTGAATTGACCGAAAAAGGTTATTGGACTGATGAACTAGAAGAACAGAAATTATACAAAAGTAAATATCTCGATTTTATTGATAGTCGTGATGACGATGAGGTGCAGCTTTTCTTTGTACCAAATTACAGTTGCAACTTTGCTTGTTCATACTGTTATCAAGATGAATATGCTCCTTCGAAAGGTACATTAACTAACGAAATTGTTGATGCGTTTTTCGTCTATATTCAAAAAGAGTTTGTTGGGAAACGTAAATATATTACCGTTTTTGGTGGCGAACCTTTGATGAATTCACCAAAGCAAAAGGAAACGATTTCATACCTCATACAAAAATCAAACGAAGCAAATATTGATGTTTGTTTCGTAACAAATGGCTACACACTTGTCGATTATATTGATATTTTAAAACAAGGCAGAATTCGTGAAATACAAATAACGCTCGATGGTACTGCTCCAATTCATAACACACGACGATTCTTAAAAGGTGGAGCTGGTACTTTCGACAAAATCGTTGAAGGAGTTGATGCTTGCATTGCAAACAAATTGACCGTTAACTTAAGAATGGTTATCGATAAAGAAAATATAAATAACTTATCTGATTTAGCACAATTCGCAATAGATAAAGACTGGACTTCGAGCAATTATTTCAAGACACAAATTGGTCGCAATTACGAGCTTCATCATTGTCAATCGGAAGCTAGTAAATTGTTTAGCCGTGTTACGTTATACGAACAGTTATATGCTATTACCAAAGAACATCCGCACATTTTAGAATTCTACAAACCAGCATATTCAATTGCTAAATTTCTTTCGGAAAATGGCAGTTTACCCAATCCATTATTCGATTCATGTCCAGCTTGTAAAACAGAATGGGCATTCGATTATACAGGACATATCTATCCTTGTACAGCAACGGTTGGAAAAGACGAAGAAGCTTTAGGAACGTTTTATCCTGAAATATCGCTAAAATCAGAATTAACAGAGGCATGGGAAATGCGTGATGTTGTTTCAATTCCCGAATGTAAAGATTGTAGTGTCCAACTGGCTTGTGGTGGAGGTTGCGGTTCTGTTGCAAAAAACAATCATGGAAACATCTGTTCTACCGATTGCCGACCAATAAAAGAACTTTTGGAATTGGGATTTGGAGCGTATATTGATGTGCAATAATAAATTTATATGAATTATATTTTACTATATCTGAATGGATTTCTGCAAATAGCAAATGAGATGTCGCCTTATTTGCTTTTTGGTCTTCTAATGGCTGGAATTCTTCATATATACTTCAAAAAAGAAAAGACTATTAAATTTTTAGGTAAACCAAGTTTCAAATCGACATTGTATGGAGCTTTAATTGGTGTACCGTTACCATTGTGTTCCTGTGGTGTTGTTCCAACTGGTGTTGCATTTTATAAAGAAGGAGCATCAAAAGGAGCGACTGTTGCATTTCTCATTTCTACTCCTCAAACTGGAGTCGATTCTATTGCTGTAACATGGTCAATGATGAGCTTACCATTTGCATTGATGCGACCAATTGTTGCTTTTATTACTGGAATTTTTGGTGGATTTATCATAAATAAATTTGACAAAACCCAAAGTAAAACTATCGACACATTATCGTTAGAATCGATTGAATGTAATTCAGAAAGTTGCAATACTCCAAAGAACGAAAATAAAATAGTAGCATTGTTTCGATATGCGTTTGTCGATTTTTTACAAGATATAGCGAAGTGGCTTGTAATTGGACTTGCTATCGCAGCACTTATTTCAGTTGTCGTGCCTGATAATTTTTTCACAAGTTTTCTTGACAATCGTTTGGTAAGTATGTTATTAGTTTGGGTTATTTCGGCTCCACTTTATATTTGTGCAACAGGTTCCGTTCCAGTAGCTGTTGCATTGATGGCAAAAGGTTTATCGCCTGGAGCAGCTTTAGTTATGCTAATGGCTGGACCTGCTACTAATGCTGCAACAATTGCAATCCTTGGAAAAGTACTTGGTCGAAAAACATTGTTACTCTATTTATTTTCAATCACTATAGGAGCAATTAGCTTTGGATTAATTATTGATTATTTGTTACCAGCTTCATGGTTTACCGTTGCAGGATGTCATGGACAACACCATCATTCAACAGGATTGCCTGATTGGTTTTCGATTATTACATCTAGTATTTTAGGTATATTAATTTTATATTCTTTCATCAAACCATATTTTAAATCAAAAAATACAGATATGAATTTCACACTTAATACTTCAGAAATCATTGTAGTCAATGTAAATGGAATGACTTGTAATCATTGTAAAACCAATGTTGAAAAAGGAATAAGTCTCGTTAGTGGAGTTGAAAACGTTGAAGTTGACCTTCAATCAAAAACAGCAACAATTACAGGTAAAAGCGTCTCAATTGAAGATATTAAAAATATAGTGGAATCGAGAGGTTATGAATGGGGTGGAAAGCAATAAAACTATATATATTATCCTCTTTTACTTATATCCAACAAATTAGCCTTATTTAGAATAGTAATATTCTTGTCATCTAACTGAATAATTCCATCCTTTTCGTATTGCTTTAGAAGTTTGATGGTACTTTCTGTTGATATTCCTGCAAAATCGGCAACGTCTTTTCTCGATAGATTACTAAAAACCTCATAGCCAAAAAACTGATCACTACTTAAATAGAGTAAAGCATCGGCCAAACGTCCATTCATTTGTTTGAATTGATTTCGTTTTATGATTTCAAATAACGATCGGTTTTGTTCGTTGTATCGTTTTACAAAATTGAACGAAAACGATGCGTTGGTTTTTGTAATTTTCAATAAAGCTTCTTTTTCTATTAAGTAAACTACTGTTTCGGTTATTGCAACAGTCGAATAATTAAAAATAGGATTGTCGAAAACGGTTGAAAGTCCAATAAAATCGCCCGCTTGCATTACTTGAAGATTTAAATTTCTATCGCTATCGCCTTCCACATATTGGCGTACCAATCCACTTATTACGAATAAAACATACGATGCATAAGCTCCTTGCTTTGTTAGGTTTTCGCCTTTACGAAATTGGACTCTTGTGCGACATTGTTGTATAAAAGAAACTTCTTCAATCGAAAGAGATTGAAAACATGGTGCATTTATTTCACAAACAAAAGCTTCATCAGTTTCAAGTAACGTTTTCATTATCTAATTATTAAAAAATTACAAGGCAAAGATACTATTTTATATCAGTTAAAAAGCTGTGCTATTTCAATTGTTTTACTGGAATGCTACATGTCATATTTAAAATAATCGTGCAATGTCGATGGTATCTTTGTATTACAAAATGAATCAAAAAAATGGAGCCATGTTGTACACAAATTTAAAACACATTGAATCGACCAGCCAACTCAACGACGTTATTGAAAAAAACAATAATGTAGTAATGTGCTATGGTAGAATGAATCACAATTGTATTCCTGTATTTAATGCATTAGAACAGTTGGAAAATGAAATTCCTACTATTCAAATGTATGACATCGAATATGATAATCCAGAATTTGAGGATTTTAAACAATCGACTCATACCTTAAAAATGGCTGAATTACCATATCTTATCTTCTTTCAAAATGGAGCAGTTCGAGAAGTAATTACTGGGAAAAAAGACGAAAATCAACTCCGAAATATTATTCATAGTGTTTATAAACCTTTAAAAGCAGTCGTATGACATCATCAAACTTAATACTAATTGTATCGGTTGTTCTCTTTATTGCTTACTTAACCTTCAATTACTTCAAAATGAAGAAAATTTCAAACATCCCCGATAGTGAAAACGTGTTGGAAATAACCTCAGATAACTTCAAGCAAACGGTTAAAAATGGTGTAACGTTAGTTGATTTTTGGGCATCATGGTGTATGCCTTGCAAAATGATGATTCCCATTTTAAATGATGTTGCTAATGAATTACCCAAAGGAGCAAGAGTAGGTAAACTTAATATCGAAAAATATAACAACATTGCTGCTGAGTTGAAAGTGAGAAACATACCAACAATGATTCTTTTTAAAGATGGCAAGGAAATAAAACGTTTTGTAGGTGTTAAAAACAAAGATTTTCTCCTTAAAGAAATCGATTTAATTCATAATTCATAACTTAAAATTCATAATTATAATGAGTCCATTTGTCAAAAAAATCGTTTCGCAACGAACAATTATTCAAGTTGTAATAGGAATTTCAATTTATATCGGTTATGCCTATTTTAATATTTCACTTTGGTGGTTATTGGGTGTTGGTGCCTTAATTGGTTTAGTGTTAGGCAAAGTATTTTGTCGATGGATGTGTCCTATGGGTTTCATTATGGAATTGTTTATGTCGTCTATGGGCGATCAGAAATACAAACAAATGTATCAATACCACAAACTAGGTTGTCCAATAGCTTGGGTTGAAGGATTTTCTAACAGATTCTCACTCTTTAAAATTAACTTAAATAAAGACACATGCAAAAACTGTGGAATTTGCGACAAACAATGTTATATAACCACACTTGAACCAGCAAAATACAGTTTGTATTTAGCCGATAAAGAAAGACCTGGAACTAGTTTTACTTGTTCAAAATGTTTGAATTGCGTTGCAGCTTGTCCCAATGGCAGTTTAAAATTCAATGTTCAATTAGATAAAAATAAACTGTAATAATTGTGTTTTATGAAAGCTAATTTTGAGTCAATAATACAATCAAAATCACCTGTATTAGTCGATTTTTTTACAGAATGGTGTAGTCCATGTAAAGCTCAATCACCCATATTTCAGGATTTAGCTAGTGAGTTTGGAGAACGAATAAAGGTCATTAAAATAGATGTCGATAAAAATCCTGAGATATCTCGTCGTTACAGAATTCAAGCAGTTCCAACAATTATGTTGTTCAAGAATGGAGATGTAAAATTCAGACAATCGGGAATAATGTCTAAACCTCAATTGCTTGAATTAATTATGCAAAATGCCTAGCAATCATAATCAATAAAAGAGATGATTTATTTCAGTTTTTATTCTGGTTTTATTGCATTGCAAATCGCTTGATTCGCACTTTATCCATAGTATCTTTGATATATAATTAAATATAAAACTTAATATATGTTTTCAGCAATCAAAAAAATATTTAGCTCTTCACCTCAAGTAGATTTAGGTGAACTTATTGCAAATAAAGCAATAATCTTAGATGTTAGAACTAAGGACGAGTACAACGGTGGTCATATTAAAGGGTCTATAAATATTCCGTTACAAACTTTGAACGCACAACTTTCAAAGTTAAAGAAAGAAAAAACAATTATTACTTGTTGTGCATCGGGTGGACGTAGTTCTGCTGCAAAAAGTATGTTAAAATCAAACGGTTTCGTGAACGTACACAATGGTGGAAGTTGGTTACGTTTAAAACAATATGTTTAAATCGATTTAATTTAGTAAATTGCATATTACGAAAAACTACTGCCATGAAAACGATAACTTCATCCGAATTTGAAAAAGAAGTCCTACAAGCTGGGAAAGTTGCTGTTGATTTTTATTCTAGCGAATGTGCTCCTTGCGATGCTCTAGTTCCAAAATTTGAAAGTTGTGCTGAAATCTATGGTGATGACATAAAGTTTGTAAAAATATTCCGCCAAGAAAATAGAGAATTGGCAAATGAACTAAATGTAAAAAGCTCACCAACAGTATTGTTTTTTGAAAATGGAAAACAAGTTGGACAAATGTTGACTGGAGGAATAAAACGTTTCGATTTGATGGCAAATCTCGATGCAATGCTCTCACCAGAAAGAGTAGCTGAGCTAAAATCGAAAATTAAAAAGACAGAAACACATTACGAAACGGTTATTTTAGGTGGTGGTCCTGCAGGTTTAGCAGCAGCTATATATCTTGGACAAGCAAAAGTAAAAACAGCTTTAATTGACCAATCAATGCCAGGAGGTCAGATTTCAATTACACATAAAGTTTCAAATTATCCTGGCTTTATTGAACCCGTTCAAGGTTTTATGCTTTCACATTATATGAGTGAACAAGCTAGAGCAACTGGTGTCGAATTTAAATCGGCTGTTGATGTGTCTTCTATCAATTTAAAAGAAAAATATATTATTGTAGATGGGGTTGAAACGGTACATTTCAATTATCTTATTGTGGCAACAGGTTCTTCGCCTCGTCTCATGAAAGTTCCTGGTGAATTAAAATATAAAGGTCAAGGAATATCATATTGTGCTACTTGCGATGCGAAATATTTTCAAGATAAAGAAGTCATAATTATTGGAGGTGGAAATTCTGCTATTGAAGAAACAGAATTCATTTCAAAATTTGCTTCGAAAATCACAATAATTACTCATGGCGATGCATTACGTGCAAATAAAGAAGCTCAATCGCAAGTTCTCAACAATCCGAAAGTAACGGTTCGTTACAATAGCGAACCCAAAGAATTTATTAAAAATGAAGATAAGATGTCGGTTGTTATTGAAAACAAACTAACAAAACAGCAAGAATCTATTTCAGCAGATGGGATATTTATTTTTATAGGCATGCAACCCAATGTGTCGATGTTTGAAAATGCCTTTGAAACCGATCAATGGGGATATATACAAGTTTCAGACGAAATGGAAACATCAATACCCGGAGTATATTCGGTTGGAGATATAAATAGTAAAAAATTCCGCCAAATAACAACAGCCGTTGCCGATGGAACTATTGCCGCAATAGCTGTTTCTCGAAAAGTTCAATAAAATAGTAAACCATTTTAAAAATGAAGATTATGAAAAAGAATGTAGGAAGCATCGACAAAATTATACGCCTAGTACTCGCTATGGTATTTGTTGTACTTAATTTAACACATGTAACAACAGGTGTTATAGGAATAGTATTACTCGTTTTGGCAATCGTTTTTGCTGCAACTAGTTTTATAGGATTTTGTCCTTTGTATTTACCTTTCGGTTTAAATACTGGGGCTAAAGAAGAAGAATAAAAAAGTTTATTCTTTGATAACAGTAATGCCGAGTTGAAATATTCGGCATTTTTAAGCTATCAATAGTGATATTAATGAGATTTATAAATACGTAAAATTATGGAAACTGTAGCAAATAAAGTAGTGTTCCTAAACACTCAAGAGTTTAAAGAAAAAGTGTTCAACTATGACATTAATAAAGAATGGAAATACGAAGGCGAATTACCAGCAATTATTGACTTTTATGCCGATTGGTGTGGCCCATGTAAAATGGTAGCTCCTGTGCTTGAAGAATTGGCAAAAGATTATGCTGGGAAGGTTCTAATTTATAAGGTAAATACCGAACAAGAGCAAGAGCTAGCATCTGCATTTGGAATTCGAAGTATACCAACAATTCTATTTGTTCCTAAAGAAGGAAAGCCTCAAGCATCAATGGGAGCTTTACCAAAGAATTCGTTTGTCGATGCTATAAAAGATATTTTTAACGTTCAATAATTACAATTATGAAACTAGGATTTGTAGGACTTGGAAAAATGGGAGCCAATATGGTTCAACGACTTTTATTAAATGGTCACGAAGTTGTAGTTTGGGATCTAAATAAAGCAACTGTCGATTTGATGGTTGAAAAAGGAGCCGAAGCAGCAACTGATGTTGAAGACATGGCAACGAAGTTACAAGGACGAAAAATAATTTGGTTAATGGTTCCATCGGGTAAACCTGTTGATGAAAATATTTCACGCATCGTTCCATTCCTTGCAAAAGGCGATATAATTATTGACGGAGGTAACTCAAATTGGAAAGAAACTAAAGAAAGATATGTAAAACTTGCAGAACAAAATATCGAATATATCGACTGTGGAACCAGCGGTGGACTTTGGGGATTACAAAATGGTTATTGCCTAATGTATGGTGGTGAAAAGGAAGCATGTAATTACGCTGAACCATTATTTTCTTCGCTTTCAGAACCGGGTGGTTATTTATATTGCGGTA
>Ga0302286_10001435_pt1 | contig 17754 bp, 15 predicted proteins | sample III_Fen_E2_3_FD_198765 | JGI IMG/M metagenome (GOLD analysis project Ga0302286, IMG submission 198765) | Peat permafrost microbial communities from Stordalen Mire near Abisko, Sweden - III_Fen_E2_3 | ecosystem: Environmental > Terrestrial > Soil > Wetlands > Permafrost | place: Sweden: Abisko...
ATGCAATATTTAATATATGGTGGATTAATTTCGCCCTGTATCAAACCCGCGTCTTTGAGTTCGCTCAGGTGTTGCGAGAGGGTGGAGCGGGCAATGGGAAGCTCTTCGGCCATATCGCCGCTATAGCAGCAGCGGCTGGCGTTCTTCACTAAGTAGTCCATAATAAACACCCTTACCGGATGCCCCAGTGCTTTGGCATAACGAGCCATTTTATCCTGCGCGTCGGTGCTGAAATTTTCTTTGGTTGTTGCCATGTTTAGTATTTCGTAGAATTACGAAACAAAGATACGGCGAGTTTTTGGAAAAACAAATAGGGGAAGAGAAAAAAATAATAGGATGAGAATTTGTTGATTAGAAATAATTTGTAGAACTTTGACAAATAAACACTTGGTAAACATATTAATGCAAAAAATGATGGATCCTATTTCAATCTTCGTGTTAAGTTTGTTTCATAAGGCCACTTATGAGGTAGCAAAGGCAGCGTACAAAGAAATTTGGCGGAAAGACATTATAGATAGAGTATTTGATGCATATGAAAGCGCAATAGAAAAATGGGATCCGGATAATCAAACAGAAACAGATGCAAATGATACTTTTGATGATAAGATTGCTCTTTTGAGAATGAAGATACTTGCATCTGAAGATTCTTTTGGAACGGACGCAGATACCAATGATTTATTAGAGTTATTCAAAAATGAACTTCTTAACGATCCGATTGCCTATAACTGGTTGAACGAAGTACATTGGGATTCGATACAAACTCAGTTAAATAGAATTGAAAAGCAAATTAGCAACCTATCTTCTTCAAATAAGCCTCATCAGATCATACCTGATAACTTTGCTCTTTTCCTCAATGACAATATAAAACCGAATCCGTATCACATCTCAAGAAATCTTACAATTGCTGTAGCTCCTGATGGAGAAAATCAAAATAACCCAACCGATTTAGCCTCTCTTATCCAGCACAAAAAGAAAATAGTAATATTGGCCAGTGCCGGAATGGGAAAATCGGAAGAACTAAAGCAGACTGCAATTGTGCTTGCTGAACAAAAAATAAAAGTTCCAATATTAATTTCTCTCTGCGATTATACCGGCGACAAGGATATTGAATTCTATCTACCTGCCCACTGGAAGAATATTCCTCAAAACAAACTGCTTCTACTATTAGATGGATTTGACGAACTCGAAGCAAAGGATATTCTAACCTTTAAGCGTCACTTGTCAAATTTCACTAAGACATATTCTGACATTGTCATCGTAGTTTCTACTCGCACCAATTTTTATTATTTACCGATAGAAGGCAATATTGAAACTATAGGAGGATTTGAGGCCTATTTTCTTCAATCATTAACACATAATGATATTGTAACCTATGTCAGAACTTATCATCAAATTGATGGACAGGACTTTATGTCTAGGGTTTATGAAAACCAATTTGAAGATCTTGTTTTCAATCCTTTCTTCTTACAGGTGCTGATACCTAACTTCAAACAAAATGGAAATCAATTCAGAGGAAACAGAATAGACCTCTTAAATAATTTCATAGAAGAAAGGTTGACGTGGGACAAACTACATTTTGAGAATGCATTTGATTTAAATGAGAATAAAAGATATGCATTTAGGCTATTACGCCAAATTGCTTTTGCAATTGAACTATTAGGACAACGAAAAATTTCTTCGGATAATTTACACGAGTTAATGGGACAATCTGAATTTGAGCTTCTAAAGCATTGTCCTGTGATTAAAAAAGAGGATGGTACTGAAAACTGGAAGTTTGAGCATAATAATTTTCAGGAACTCTTATGTGCTGAATATATTAAGGAGCTGCCATTTGACAAGGTTCTTGATTTAATAAGTTACAAGGACTACGCCAAAATAAGACCTTCGTGGGTAAATACCATTTCATTCCTGATTAGTCTTTTGAAAGACGACGATAAATTGTTCCGGCCTTTGATTGATTGGATAGTTAAAAATGATTCCGAAATTTTGGTGAAAGTAGAAAAAGAAAGACTTTCCCCGGAACTTCGGCATACAATTTTTACCAGCATATTCAACTATTATAAAGAACTCAATATTTGGATTCATTCGAGTAAATTTTTACTGGGAGACTTAGCTCGCTTTGGGCAATCAAATGAAAGTATTGAATTTACTCTGAATGAAATTATTAATTCTCAAAATAGTCGAAGAGTGAGATTAAATGGCATATCTATATTGGGAGGATTCAGTTTGAATGATTATCCTAATGCAAATTCAATTCGCGATAGATTAATAGGAATCCTGCAAGAGGAAAACTTTGATAATGACTTTATTTACTCATTAATTGGAGCCTTAAGTGATTTGCATTTTAATGACAAGCAAACAATAGACAAGTTGTTTGTTCTTTTCGGTTCTAGAAAATCTACATATGTAAAATCAGCAATGTATTCAATGATAAATGAGAGTAATTGTTTGAATAGCTACGTTGATTATTATATTGAAGGATTAAAGCTTTCTCTTAAACACGGTGCTGGATACTATGAAGAGGGAGAACCTCAATTTATGGATGAAACAATATCTCTCTACCTTGGAATACGTAAATTTAATTCCAAAGAATCTCTTTTGAGACTAACTGACTTTATTATTGATAATTATCAAGAAATTTATGATGAATTCGATTTTATTCAATCTTATGTATATTACATAAACAATTGTATCTCGTTATATCAATCAGAAGCATCTATTTTTGACAGCATGTTAAAGCTTCTTGGCTCTCAATACAATTGGATTTATAATGGAAAGATAGAAACAACAGTATCATTTTTTTCAAAAACTAAAACTCAGAAAAAGGCATTTGATCTTCTTTTAACAAGAATACAATCTTCAGAAGAAGATACACTTCATGATATAATAACATTATCATATCTTATTAAGGAAAATGATATAGACACAATAATAACTAGCTATAAACAAAATCAACTTACAGAAGAAAAACTTAGAGGTATTTGCTGGGACATACATAATTTCAACAATAGTTTTCCGGAGAAATTCTTGCAGAAAATTCAAGTCGCAACAAATATTCAATTTAATTTTTTGCTGATGATAAATTACGAGCAAATTAGACAAGAAAAGTTACAACAAAGCTTTAATATATTGTTTGATATTATAGTGTTTAAGGATGAATGTATAAGTGTTCTTGGAGAAAAGGAGAAGATTTCAAAAATGCAAATTCAGGCTTTACAGTTGCAAAATCAAAAATTACAGTCTAATTGCTATAATGATTCTGTACTAAGACTTTTACGGGATTTTAGCAGCAAGAATAAGAGCATAACAAAGATACAGATTGTTGATTTATTCAATAACGAAAATAAACTTCAAAATTATATTATTCAACAAATTTACTTTCTTCTCAAAAAGAAACAGCAAGTCTTCATTTCAGAAAAGCAAAAAACATATATTCAACAATGGGTTGATTCCAATATTGAGGATATTGATTTTGCTACAGCATTCATAAAAAAAGGGAATGGGACATATAGTTATAAAATCAAAGCCGTACTATGTTGTTTTTTTATACAAAAATTGAACCTTAATACACGAGATGATAAATTATTATCAATGTTGACTTTTACATTTGATGAACATATTATATCGTTCGATTATTTAGTAAAACGATTACCGAAAGACAAAATTGATCAAGTCGTTATTGATAATATCAAATACAGGATTCCTCAATTCTATTCTATTTATTATAAGCATGTAAAATATGCTTTTGTAAATCAATTATCTAATATTTACTCTTCAGTTTTTAGTGCCCTTAATAGTTGTACTACTGAACCGTCTAAAATAGATTCGATTATAGATCTTTATTTCCAAACTAATTCTGATACTACGCTAATAAAAGAACTGTTTGGTAATTTTTGTTTTGAGGCAAAAACTACATGCCTTAAATGGTTAATCAATAGAGGAGAGTTAGTTTATGCACAATCTACATTATTAGGAATAGAGCCATATATTTCCAATAAGCAAGATTGTAAAACCATTAATAACCTATTAATTACATGTGGTTGTTTAAAAGGTTTAGAAAATAGCATCCGGTGGATTGATGAATACAAAGAATCTCCGTTTAGTCAGAGCGGACAAGGATTGACTTACTTTAAAGATATTGAAACATTACCCTATTTTATGCAGTTGGTTGAACGGGGTTATGATAAAAAAATTACAACAGGGCATGAATTGGATAAAATGCTTCCTTTGGTGTTGGATGGTGTTCAGCATTTAGCGCTTGCTTCGAAAGAAAATTTTAATGCCGTTTGCCAAAATCTGCAAGAGTTCATTCAAGCGAAGAAAGGAGTATTAGATGAGGTGGAATTCCTGAATGCTACCATCGAGAGAATCAAAGAGAGATTCTTCCAGAACTATACACCAATCTACAAGATTAAAGATATAAGGCAAATGATTAGAGAATTTGCAGAGTAAAGAAAAGGTTATTATTGTATCTGCTCTTTTCAGATACTCTCTTACTTTTTATCCTATTAAATTAGGGTCTATTGCATTGTTGATAGAGAATAAAAAAATCAAAGTTGTGTATTACTCCAAAGGAGTATCCTGTGAATAACCCCCGGATTTATCCGGGGGCAAAACTGAATATAAATCACAAAACTCTGTAGGAGTTTTCCGCTATTCGTTCGGAATCAATTTGTGCTTACGCTTGTGGATAATTTGTGTATGACTGATGGTAAACTCCTACGGAGTTAAGTGGTTTGGTTTTCTTCCTTTCCCCCGGATAAATCCGAGGGTTATTTACAGTAAACTCTTACAGAGTTGAAATGCAAATTGGGGCGATTACATTATAGCCAAAAAGAGACTACTCATTTTTGATATTATATTATCTATTTACTTGCCGTTTTTACTCACCTCATCCCTCCATCTCCTCACTTTTTCCCCGCTACGCATCGTGTTTTTAAAGCTTCAACACGTGTTGTAGAAACTCTGACACGAGTTTTTAAAGCTCCGACATGAGTTGTAGAAGCTACAACACGTGTTGTAATACCTCCAAGGTGTGTCGGAGTTTCTACAGTGCGTGTCGAAGAAACGCGGACACGTGTCGGAATAACTCCAAGGCGTGTTGTAGAAACTTAGACACGAGTTGTAGCGGTATCTATACGTAGCGTATCGGCAAAAGTCATCACTATTCCGGTTTTTACCTCCGTTGGCGTGCTTTTTCTCCCATAAACCACTCCATTGGTTAAACAATTTAAAATTATTTGTATTGTATAAAACATTTCGTATGTTTGCGGTTTAAAATTAAATGCAGGGAGGAGGTATAGCTTTTTTGCAGGCCATGGAGAACCCTTATATCACATCACAAATAGCCGGATGCCACTTTACAGACCTACACCCGACACCATTGCGCAGATAAGCGAATACCTCGGCGAAGTTACGCCCGGGCAATTGCGCGGCATCGACTGTTTTGTGGGAGAGCATGTAGCCATGCTGATGTCGGTGAGTGAAGAGCGGCAGTTGGCCGAATCGCATCTGCACAGCCATCCGGCACATCTGTTTGTGATACATTTTACCGATACCACCACCCTTGTGATGTCCAAAAACAGGTATCGCCCTATGCCCGGTCATGTGGTGTATATGCCTCCAAACACTCCTCACCACACGGTGAACGAAGCCCGCACGCCGCACGATATAGCGGTGTTTATCCATCCCGCTTTTATGACAGCGCAGGCCGAAGCCTACGAGGGGCACCCGCTTCGGTTGGACAGGTGGTGTGCGTTTCCGTCGTCGAAAGAGCTACTTCCCGCCATGAAACGGTTTATTGTAGAGTGTAAGCAACAACAAGCCGGATTTCAACCCATGCAACAGGCACTTGGTATGGAGGTGGTGCATCTGCTGTTGCGCTCCATGCTCGGGGTGGAAGAGAGCCATTGCGGCCATTTCGGACGGGAGGAGATAAATCGCAGTATAGAATATATGTGGCACAATTTGTCGGAAAAGCTTTCGGTAAATATGCTGGCAGCAAGTGCCGGTATATCGCGGCCGCATTTCAACCGTGTGTTCAGGCAGGAGACGGGAGCTTCGCCCATCAGTTACCTGATAGAGATACGACTGGAAGTGGCGTGCCGATTGATGCTTTCGGGCGGTTTATCGCTCAAAGAGATAGCGATTGACTGCGGCTTTGCCAGTCTTTCACATTTCTCGACCTCTTTTCAGAAAAAATTCAACATACCCCCCTCTGCTTATTTAACCGCATAACAGGGCTTTCTTTCTTTGGATCCGGTGTTAACCGGCAAGAAAGCTTGCTCTACCCCTAAATCCCCTAAAGGGGACTTTGAATTCCGCTTATTTTACTCATTACCTTCCTATTATCACTGACCTAAAGTCCCCTTTAGGGGATTTAGGGGTAAACAATAAACTATTTAAAGAGTAGAATACCTTCTCGGCGTAATGCCAATTTGTTACACTGAGTGTGATGAGGAACCCCTGAGAGCCACTGAGTGCTGGAGTCAATATCCACCTGTTTTGATGTGCGGTCGGTATATTCTTAGTTTGTCTCTCGTGACACTGCACAAATTCGGCATAGCTCCTTCTGCCTATTTAACCGCATAACAGGGCTTTCTTTCTTTGGATCCGGTGTTAACCGGCTGAGAGTTTGCTCTACCCCTAAATCCCTTGAAGGGGACTTTGAATTCCGCTTATTTTACTCATCACCTTCCTATTATCACTGACCTAAAGTCCCCTTTAGGGGATTTAGGGGTAAATAATAAACTATTTAAAGAGTATAATACCTTCTCGGCGTAATGCCAATTTGTTACACTGAGTGTGATGAGGAACCCCTGAGAGCCACTGAGTGTTGGAGTCAATATCCACCTGTTTTGATGTGCGGTCGGTATATTCTTAGTTTGTCTCTCGTGACACTGCACAAATTCGGCATAGCTCCTTCTGCTTATTTAACTACATAACAAGGCGTCCTTTCTTTCTTTTGGATCCGGTGTTAACCGGCTGAGAGTTTGCTCTACCCCGAAATCCCCTTCAAGGGGACTTTGAATTCCGCTTATTTTACTCATCATCTTCCTATTATCACTGTCCTAAAGTCCCCTTTAGGGGATTTAGGGGTAAACAATAAACTATTTAAAGAGTATAATACCTTCTCAGGGTAATGCCAATTTGTTACACTGAGTGTAATGAGGAACCCCAGAGAGCCACTGAGTGTCGGAGTCAATATCCACCTGTTTTGATGTGCGGTCGGCTTATTCTTATTTTGTCTCTCGTGACACTGCACAAATTCGGCATAGCTCCTTCTGCCTATTTAACCGCATAACAGGGCTTTCTTTCTTTGGATCCGGTGTTAATCGGCATGAGAATTTGCTCTACCCCTAATCCCCTAAAGGGGACTTTGAATTCCGCTTATTTTACTCATCACCTTCCTATTATCACTGACCTAAAGTCCCCTTTAGGGGATTTAGTGGTAAACAATAAACTATTTAAAGAGTAGAATACCTTCTCGGCGTAATGCCAATTTGTTACACTGAGTGTGATGAGGAACTACTGAGAGCCACTGAGTGTTGGAGTTAATATCCACCTGTTTTGATGTGCGGTCGGCTTATTCTTTTTTTGTCTCTCGTGACACTGCACAAATTCGGCATAGCTCCTTCTGCTTATTTAACTACATAACAAGGCTTCCTTTCTTTCTTTGGATCCGGTGTTAACCGGCATGAGAATTTGCTCTACCCCTAAATCCCCTTCAAGGGGACTTTGAATTCCGCTTATTTTACTCATCACCTTCCTATTATCACTGACCTAAAGTCCCCTTTAGGGGATTTAAGGGTAAACAGTAAACTATTTAAAGAGTATAATACCTTCTCAGGGTAATCCCAATTAGTTACACTGAGTGTGATGAGGAATAAAATGATTCAATTATGAAAATCAAAGATTGGATTTTGCAACCGAATCGTCCTTTCCGCTTTTTATTTTTGCACTGTTCGTTGACAGTGTCGTTGAGATATTTATTTCAACAGCAAATTTTCAATCATTATTCACCTTAAATTCTACACAATGACTACAGGAACCAGAATTCCGCGCGGGATTGAAGATTTCAATCCGTACATTGCAAATACCAATGCCTATTTATTGGCAGGTACACCCACCACTAATGCCGTTCGGTTAGGAATACTACCCGACGAAGTGAGCCAATGGAGCGATATAGCTACTACTTGGTCGCCGCTCTATGTAAAATACAGCGACAAGAAAAACAGCCGTACTACCGCTATAAAAGATCAACTTTTGTCGCTTATCGACCAGTGTGTAGAGTTAGATTTAACGTGTCATTTGTTGGATCGTATTGCCGCTTCGCCCAATGTAACCATCGAAGATATGGGAGCCTTTAATATCAAAAAAGGGATATTGATGAAAACAACCCGTAGTATTCCGCAAACTCCTATCACCGAACCGGTAACGGTTACTATACAGCCTTTGGGCGGGGGTTCTATTACCATAAAGTGTTACAGTACTACCGGCGAGAGAGCCGCTATATACGACGATGCGGATAGCGTACAATTTGTGTATCAGGTAGGTGGAACTCCTCCGGTGGCCGCTGATGTAAGCGGTCTGGAGAAAGATATTTCGACTAAAGCTATCTTTACACTGGCACTCGGTTCGAGCAGTTCGGCCAAATACCTCTATATCTATTTTCGCTGGTACGATACCAAACGCCCCAATCTGGCCGGTCCGTGGAGTGCAATGCAAACCACACTGATATTATAAAGCCGGGACATTCTGTCGCGTTATTGCACAAAGAGCGGCATCCTTAGGGGTGTCGCTCTTTTGATTTATGATTATCCGTTTGTGTACCTATTTATTGTCCCGAAGGGATTTTAATGCCGTAGGCATGGTATATGTATAGCATATCAATATCGTATTTGAAGTGTGAGTGCCGTAGGTACGATATTTTTTCGCTCTTCACGAATCCAAATTATTAAATGCGTTTTTCCTAATTACTCACCCCGGTATCTATCCGTTTTTGTTTACTTTTTGTAGCTTTGCACCCTTCCTGTCACACGATTAAAACGAGCCAATATCGCCATAATTGGAAAAAATTGCAGACAGGATGTTATGGTTATCAAATATTTCCGTCATTGTATAAATGAATCACCAACGATTTAAGGCAGAGGTACTGCCGCTACGCGACAAACTGTTCCGTATAGCATACAAAATGCTGGAGGAGGAGCAGGATGCAGAGGACGCCGTGCAGGAGGTGTATCTCAAGCTGTGGCATACCCGCGATGCACTCGATCGTTACGACAACATTCCCGCCTTTGCTACCACGGTGACCAAAAACCTCTGTATCGACCGGCTGAGGGTGCGCAACCGGCAGGATTCGCTTGAGGATGAGCTTTACCGACAGGCCGGCCCCGATAATCCTTACCTGCAACTGGAACGAAAAAACACCGAACAGGTACTGAAAGCAATTATCGAACAGCTCCCGCCTTTGCAGCAGGCAATCATTAAGATGAAAGACATTGAAGAGTACGAAGTGGAACAGATAGCGGAGATAACAGGGACACAGGTAGAGGCCGTAAGGATGAACCTGTCGAGAGCACGAAAAAAGGTACGCGAAGAATATATAAAACTGACATCATGTTGAAGATTAACGATACAAAAAGGAAACTAACGAATGAAGAGGCCGATGCCTTGCTCCAACGCTACTACGAAGGCTTGACTTCGGTAGCTGAAGAACGTGCACTGAAGGCATTCTTATCGCAACACAGTTTGCCATCGCGTTTTGAAGCCGACCGTGTCCTATTGGGTTATTTTGCCGAACAAAAACCGAAATCAAAACCGGTCATTATCCCGCTGATGCGCTGGGGAAGTATTGCCGCAGCGCTGGTAGGAGCGGTATTCTTAGTGAAAGTGCTGATGCCCTCCAATCAACCGTGCTATGCGTATATCGACGGTCAGCGAAGTACCGATATGGCAGTGGTAAAGGCGCAAGCAATGGCTTCGCTACATGAAATATCATCGGCCCGCGATGAAGTGAAAGAGAGTGCCCGACAGCTCAATAATGATGAATTGGTAAGAGAACAGCTCCAGATTTTTTCGGAAAACAAATAAATAATCAAGAATATGAAACGAGCATTAAAACAGACGTTTAAACCAAAGATCATGTTCATTGTGAGTTCTATGCGACAACTATTTAAAAAAAATAAAAATGAACGCATGAAACGCTTCACAAAATTGTATTTACTGGTGCTATTTGCCATTGCATTGGCAATTCCGCATCAGCTATATGCGCAGAAAGACCTGCAAATAAGCAAGGTATTTGATATGTACGGGAAGAAAAAAGGCGTGGTGATGGTCGAAATATCGGGAGAGATGCTCGAATCCTACGATTTTACGCTTTTCAAAAGTATTATCATCAAAAACGACCCTGCCGCTGCCGAGTTTGCCCGCAAGTGTATTGCCAAAGATCAGGAAGGGGCAAAGAAGATAAAACAGGTGCTCAACAGTGGTGAGCTAACCTCCATTGTACTCCAGTTGGCGCGTAAGGGAAAGGACAACCGCCTGATTCTGTACAACGAATCGCCCGGTGGGGAAACCCAAATTACGCTTGTCTATATTGAGTCGAAAATAGATGTGGAGAGTATTATGAATATGATATTAAAAAAGAAATAGATATAAACGACTAAATTTCAATACGTATGAAACGAACAATTACATTTTTGTGTATCTCCCTTACTTTGGGGAGTACATTATGGGCGGCTAACATGTTGCCCTCCGACACCACTATTATCTTCAATAAAAAGGTAATTAAAGTGATAGATGCCAACGACCAGTTGAAGGTGAAAGTATATGAGCAAGGAGCTCAAAACGATACCGTCGCCTATAAACAGCTTTATGAAGGAATTTACAGCGAAGGGAAGAGTTATGAAAAATGGACGGTAGCCGAGGTTATTGGATTTGAATTCCCGTTTTTGAATAAAAACAAAAACAAGAATAAATCGGATGCACGTAAGTTCAAGATGGAACCTCACTGGGCAGGTTTCGGAATAGGTTTTGCCAACGTGGCTGACCGCTCACTCCGCATGACCAACGTGAACGGGGTAGTACTCAAAGCCGACGAATCGACCGAATGGTTTATCAATCTCTTTGAACATATTCTGCCCATCTACCGCAACACTTTCGGTATTACCACCGGTCTGGGGATGAGCTGGCACACTTTCCGCCTCGACAACAACACCCATCTGGTGGATGTCAATGGTGTGACGGGCGTATATGCCGCTCCGGCAGGTATCACGTACGACTATAGTCGTCTCAAGGTAGTGCATCTTACCATGCCGCTTTTGCTCGAATGGCAACCCACTTTCGGGAAGAATCACAAAAGCTTTATTGCCGCGGGTGTGATAGGCGGACTCAAAACTTTTGCCTCTTATAAAGTAAAATACACCAATGCCGATGGTTCGACCGGTGAAAAAGTAGAGGCTCACGGCTTAAATACCACACCGTTATCACTCGATTTTATGGCTCAGGTCGGCTACGAAGATATAAGTGTATTTGCCAAATATTCACCCTTTAGCATCTTTCAACAGAATAAAGGACCCGAAGTCAGAGCTGTTTCGCTCGGATTGATGCTTCATTTTTAGAATAAATATTCACTTTCATCAGCCGGAATCTCCTCTTACAAGGGAAGTTCCGGCTTTTTTGTTGTTAAAAATTACCCCATTCTTCTCCAAATAGATAATTCTTTCTAAAATAGCAAAGGACTAAAGTTCTGCTATTGACTTAAATAGCAATAAATATGTTTTACAACATAAAATTGGTCAACCAAAACGAATGAAAGTATCAAGATTAAGAATTAATTTTGTGGCCGTTTTGCAATCCGCACATTACAAAATACAATGTATTGTGAAAAGCAGAGTTGCCATTTTGAAGAAAAAATCACACTTATTGCACACAATATCTTAATCCGTGCAGTTAAAAGCGACATAATGAGCAGGAAAAGCGTTTTGCGCTTTCTTCCTGCATAACCTAAGATTTTGTAGTAGACAAATGAGAATCGACCAAAATTCAATACAAGAATTGCAACAAAACACCGGGATCAATGTAAACCGCTGCTATCAATGCGGTAAATGCACTGCCGGATGTCTGCTTGCCGACGAAATGGATTATCCTCCGAGTCTTTTGATGCACATGCTGCAAACCAAAGATGAGGAGCTGATGCAAACCCTTTTGCACTCTAAAACGATATGGCTGTGTGTCTCTTGCCAGAACTGCGTCACCCGTTGCCCCATGTCTATAGACATTCCTCAAATAATGGACTACCTGCGTGAAAAGTCGGCTGAGGAGCACAAAATAAACCCGAAATCGCGCGATATTGTAGCTTTCCACCGCGCATTTCTCGACTCCATCAAATATACAGGACGCCTTTACGAAATCGGTCTCGTGGCCGGATACAAAGCACGCACCTTCCACCTCACCCAAGATGTGATGCTGGCACCAAAGATGTACTCTCATGGTAAATTACCGTTAGTACCCGAAATGGTAAAGGATAAGAAGGGAATAAAGGATATTTTCAGAAAAACAAAAAATAACCCCCTAAATTCCCCACAAGAGGACTTACAACAACCCTGAAAAATCAAAGAATACTTATGATGCAAGATACTCAAAATTCGCCCTTCGGGGGTAAGGGGGTCATTGGATTTTATCCCGGCTGTTCGCTCAAAGGCTCCTCTTCGGATTATTCCGAGTCGGTATTGGCGGTTGCCAAAGCTTTTGACCTGGAACTGACCGAAATCACAGACTGGAACTGTTGCGGTGCCACAGCTGCACATAACATGAATAAGGAGTTGGCACTGTCGCTTTCTGCCCGTATTTTGGCTCTTGCCGAGAAACAAGGCATGGAAGAGGTGGTGGTGCCCTGCGCCGCATGCTACAACCGCCTCACGGTAGTGCAACACGAGCTTAACAAAGACGCGGAACTCAAGCAACGGGTTGTCGATATTATTGAGATGCCCATGAGTGGTAATCTGCAAATTCTTAACGTGATGCAGATGATTGACAAGTATGTGGCTCCCCGCCTGGAAGAGAAGGCAATTACGCCCTTTGCACACAAGGTGGCTTGTTACTATGGTTGTTTGCTGGTGCGTCCTCACGATATTCTGAAGTTCGACCGACTGGAAGACCCTCAATCTATGGATATACTGATGAAGAAATCGGGTGCGCAACCGCTCGACTGGGCTTTCAAAACCGAATGTTGCGGAGCAGGATTTTCCGTATCGCGCACCGATGTAGTGGCAAAGCTCTCGGGCAATATTGTGAAAGATGCAGCCGACCGCGGTGCCGAAGCCATTATCGTGGCTTGTCCCATGTGCCAGTCGAACCTGGATATGCGCCGCCCTCAAATCAATGAATATCTCAGAGAAAATATCAATATACCGGTGCTCTATATTACTCAGGCCATAGGGCTTGCCGTGGGGCTGAGTGCCAAAGAGGTTGGACTGAAAAAATTATTTGTGCCGGCACAATTTGCGTAAAGAGAATATGAAAACCAGCTTTTTAATTTTCAAATTCTCACATTCCCAAATTATCAAATTAAGATCATGTCGAAAATAGGAGTTTTTATTTGCCATTGCGGAGAGAATATCAGCGCTACCGTCGATTGCGAGAAAGTAGCTGCCGAAGCCGGTAAAATGGACGGGGTAGAGTTCGCCACCGACTATAAATACATGTGTTCCGACCCGGGGCAAACACTCATCAAAAAGGCCATTAAGGAAAAAGGGCTAACCGGCGTGGTGGTGGGTGCCTGCTCACCGCGTATGCACGAACCGACTTTCCGCAAGGCATGTTCGGAAGCCGGACTCAACTCATATATGTGCGAAATGTCGAACCTGCGCGAACACTGCTCGTGGGTACACGAAAAGAGTGAAGAGACTACCGACAAAGCCGTTGATCTGGTGCGAATGTTGGTAGAAAAGGTAAAAAACAACAAGCCTCTCAATGCCATTAAAGTGCCGATTACCCGTAAGGCGTTGGTTATTGGTGGTGGTATTGCCGGTATTCAGGCGGCGCTCGACATTGCCAATGCAGGTCAACAGGTTATTATGGTGGAGAAAGACCCTTCTATCGGCGGCCACATGTCGCAACTTTCCGAAACCTTTCCTACGCTCGACTGCTCACAATGTATCCTTACTCCTCGTATGGTGGAGGTGGCACAACATCCGAACATCACGCTTTATACTTACGCCGAACTCGAACATTTGGACGGTTTTATCGGCAATTTCAAAGCTACCATTCGTCTGAAGGCAAAAAGTGTGGATTATTCGCTTTGTACCGGTTGCGGCGAGTGTATGACCAAATGCCCAAGCAAAAAAATCCCCAGTGAATTCAACGAAGGATTAGGCAAACGTACTGCTATTTACACCCCTTTCCCACAGGCAGTACCCAATAAACCGGTTATTGACCGTCTCAATTGTACCTATTATCAAAAAGGCAAATGTAAGGTATGCCAAAAGGTATGCCCCACAGGTGCCATTCAATACGACCTTCCCGACCAGTTTATTACTGAAGATATAGGAGCCGTGGTGATTGCCACCGGTTTCAATGTGCTGAATACCGATTTCTTCCCCGAATATGGTTATGGGAAATATCCCGATGTAATCAACGGATTACAGTTTGAACGTCTGGCATCGGCTTCCGGCCCAACTTTGGGCGAAATACGCCGCCCGTCGGATGGAAAGATACCTCAGAAGATTGTCTTTATTGCCTGTTCCGGTTCACGCGACCCGGCCAAAGGGCTGCCCTATTGTTCGAAAATATGCTGCATGTACACCGCCAAACATGCCATGCTTTATCAGCACAAAGTGCATGAAGGCGAGTCGTATGTGTTTTATATGGACATTCGTGCCGGCGGTAAAAATTATGAAGAGTTCGTGCGCCGCGCCATCGAAGACGACGGTGTGAATTATATACGCGGCCGTGTGGCACGTGTGTATGAGAAAGATGGTAAACTTATTGTGAAAGGTGCCGATACCCTGCTTGGTTCTAAACAGGTTGAGATAGAAGCCGATATGGTGGTGCTTGCCACTGCCGGTGTGGCCAGTCCGGGAGCTGAAGAGTTGGCACAAAAGATGCATGTCTCTTATGACGCCTATAAATTCTTTTCCGAAGCGCATCCGAAACTCAAACCTGTGGAGACCAATACGGCAGGTATTTTCCTTTGTGGCGCCTGTCAGGCACCGAAGGATATTCCCGAAACTGTAGGAATGGCCTCGGGTGCAGCAGCCAAGGTAATTGGTTTGTTCTCGAATAGCGAACTGACCCGCGAACCGTTGATTGCAGTGGTGAACCGTTCGGCTCCTCCGGTATTTTCTACCTGCGTGGGTTGTTTCATGTGCCAAACAGCTTGTCCGTATAACGCCATCGAGCGCGAGGAAATAAAAAACAGAAATGGAGAGGTGATTAAAACCATTGCCAAAGTCAATCCCGGATTGTGTCAGGGATGTGGCACCTGCGTGGCTTTCTGTCGTTCCAAGGCTATTGATATTCAGGGCTATTCCAACGAGCAGATGTTTGCCGAGGTAATGGCGCTGCTGAATGTGTAAGGTGATGTGGAGATGTTAGTAATTTGAGAAACTATGAGAAGGAATCTTTTGCTTATTATCTTGATGGTTATGACTTTTGTTTGTTCTTATAGCCAACAAAATCAAAAGCCAAAGAGTTCTTTTTCCAACTCTGGAGAATCATCATTTACCATAATAGACCGTGATAGTGACTCAATTTATACTTATAAAATTGTTGAGACTGATTACAAGCTGGTTTATATTGCTTTAAATGATTCAAGTAAATTGAACTATTATTTTGCGAAATACACAACTACATCGGAGTCTAATACAAATTCAGAAAATCAGAATCGAGAAATAGAAATTGAAGTGCATCCTTTAGATAATCCTGAAAGAATAGATTTTAAACTGAAAGAAGCTTGTGATGATATTATTTTGGGAACAGAAATATTTACAACGAAAGAGGACGCTTGCTGTGGAGGAGAAGATAAACTAGCAATTTATGATTATAACAAGAAGTTGATCATCAAAGGGAATGAAAAAATAATTTCAGGGTCAATTCCAAACTCTCCTTTAAAAATTTATATTGCTTGGGAGAATGAAGATTCAGACGAAACAACTCTAGGGACTTTACATTATTCTTATAATAGTAAAGATAAGTATGATATAAAAGTCAAAGGAATTTTACCTTCGGATAGTTCCACTTTGCGTACACCAGAGATATCTATAATAACGTCGAATTCCAAAGATGAGTTCAATAATGAAACTAATGAATATACACTTTGGTCGTTAAATGGTTGTAATAGTAAAGCCTTAGTAAATAATATTACGATACAAATAGTCTTTGATTGTGATTACAAACATAAGAAGATAACACTATCATTTCCAATAATAAAAGGAAAACCATTTGGGAAAGAAGATAGGCAGCAGATAGTTTTTCTTAAATAGAATTCAATATTTCTTCTCCTTTGTAATGAAAAAAGTAAATAATAAATGAATAAATTGTAAATAGAACCATGTCAGAATTTGAACCTAAAATAGTGGCGTTTGTCTGCAACTGGTGTACTTATGCCGGTGCCGATTTGACCGGAACCAGCCGTATCAAGTACGCTTCCAACGTGAAGATTGTACGGTTTCCGTGCACCGGTCGCATCGACTTCATGCTGCTTTTGAAATCCTTTGCCGAAGGTGCCGATGGCATTATAGTATCGGGCTGTCATCCTAATGACTGTCACTACACTTCGGGGAACTTTCATGCGCGTCGCCGCTGGGTGATTTTTCGCGGATTACTTAACTTTATGGGTATTGATGTGAAACGCATCCAGTTTTCGTGGGTGTCGGCTGCCGAAGGTGCCAAATGGGCGGATATTGTCAATACATCGGTGGCTACAATACGCGAACTGGGACCCTACACCGAATATCGTAAAGCTGCCGACTATATTGCACAACAAGAAATGAGCGTTGTTGATGGTCAAAGTTTTCAAACAAAAGAAACGAGTTCTTTGTGACCTTTATTTTTAAAATTATGACCACAAAAAAAGGAGGTTTTCAATGGATAAATTGAGACAAAAAGCGGCAGAATTGTTGCAGTCGGGCGAAGTACAGATGATAATAGGTTACGAAGAGGGTACCAAACGCCCGCGTCCCTGCTTTGTCTCTACAGCCGAAGAGGCTGCAAAAATTATTTTTGATGACCGTTGCACCGGTAACCTTGCTGTATATCTTACACATAAAGAGCTGATTGGCGGACAAAAAACAGCCATCACGGCCTCTTATTTTGCTCTGCGCAGTATATTGCGTTTGCTTACTGAAAATCAGTTGCAACTTGATAAATTAGTAGTGCTGACAGTTTCGAACAAAAAGGAGCTGATACAGTTTGCGACAACCGATGATATCGCGGCTTATCTGAAAACAGCTCCCGTACCTGCTCGTGAAGACGATACGGTGTTAATAGCAAAACTCAATGCCATGAATCGCGAAGAAAGATGGGCATTCTGGACAGATGAACTCTCAAAGTGTTTCAAATGCTATGCCTGCCGGGCTGCCTGTCCGATGTGTTATTGCACCAAATGCATTGTGGAAGAAAACCGCCCGCAGTGGATTCAGCCATGGGCGAGTACATTGGCCAATATGGAGTGGCACATCAACCGCGCCATGCACATGACCGGACGTTGTGCCGATTGTGGTGCCTGCGGTTCGGCTTGCCCGCTGGGCTTGC
>Ga0302286_10001436_pt1 | contig 17754 bp, 18 predicted proteins | sample III_Fen_E2_3_FD_198765 | JGI IMG/M metagenome (GOLD analysis project Ga0302286, IMG submission 198765) | Peat permafrost microbial communities from Stordalen Mire near Abisko, Sweden - III_Fen_E2_3 | ecosystem: Environmental > Terrestrial > Soil > Wetlands > Permafrost | place: Sweden: Abisko...
CACTTGCCGCATCTTCAAAGCTCATAGGCGCTTCCACTCCCAAACTTTTAATGCTATGACACGCGATGCAATTGGCTTCCACAAGCGCTTTGCCATTCTCCACATTTCCGTTTACATGTAAAGGAGTTATGTCTTTAAAACTAAAGTCAGCAGGAGCGACATGTGGGTGCATTTGCGAGTGCGCATACGGCTCCACGCCCCAATAGGTCACCGCGGTAAAGAAGAGCACAATGGCTAAAATTTTGATCTCTTTCATTGTGCATCTCCTTTGGCTTCGTGTTTTGTAATGAATGGAAGGGCTATAAACAGTCCTAGAAAAATAACCGCTGCCACAAAACCAACCCACGCATTCATGCCGGTGGGAGGAAGCTTACCATAGACCGTGAGCACGATCATATCGCACACCAAAAGCCAAAACCAGTATTTAAAGATGGGTCGTTTATGCGCAGGTGCGGTGTTCATCGGGTTGCGATCTAAAAAAGGCAAGATCATAAAAACAATGTTGGCGATTACAAACGCGACCAAACCGATATTCATTGCCGCCATACCACCGATGTCAAAGAAAAAGCCTCGAAGCACTTCATAGTTCCACAAGAAATACCACTCAGGGTAAATATGTGCAGGCGTTTTCATCGAATTGGCAGGCTCAAAGTTGATCGGATCCATCGCAAAGTCAAACTGATAACAGACCAATGCAAAGAAAATCATCATAAAAAAGCCAACGACAAAAAAGTCTTTGGAGAGAAAAACTGGCCAGAATGGCACTACTTTGGACTCTTTTTTGCGTCCTTCTAAAAACTTTTTCGCTTCCACATCAAAGTCAAACACAACGGATTCTTGATTATTGACATGCGGAAAGCGAAGGGAGTAAAAATGCACCGCAATCACCACGATAATCACCAAAGGAAGGAGTACAACATGAAGCATGAAAAAACGTGTCAATGTTGCATCCGCCACGACGTAATCGCCGCGTATCCAAATAACGACATCATCGCCGATGAGGGGAATGCCACTGAAAAGATTGGTAATGACTTGCGCCGCCCAGTAACTCATCTGTCCCCATGGAAGCATATAACCACTAAATGCTTCGGCGGAGAAAGCGATAAAAAGCACCATTCCTGTGATCCAGATCATCTCACGCCCTTTTTTGTACGAACCATAATATATGCCCGTAAAAAGGTGAATGTAGATGATGAGAAACGTTGCAGACGCCGCAACGCCATGCATATGTCGCCACAACCAACCGTATTCTACTTCTTGCATAATCGTGTAGTTTACGCTATCAAACGCGAGGTTTATGTCGGGTTTGTAGTACATCAACAAAAGTAGTCCCGTCACCAACAACACACCAAAAAGAACCACCAAAACCACACCCATCGCCCAGAGGAAATTGATATTTTTAGGAATCCAGTATTCGGTCATCATCACACGCATAAACGCTTTGACCGCTAAACGTTGATCACACCAGTCTATAAAGCCTTCGCTTTTTCGTATTTCTGCCATGCCCTACTCCTACGCTTTTTTCGCGGTTAATTTTTTGTACTCTTCACCAGCTTCGCCTAAAACAAGCGTTTCGCCTTCAATTTTAAAGGGAGGAATATCCAGTGGACGAGGTGGAGGGCCAAAGGTGTTGATGCCACTCGCATCAAAAACGCCACCATGACAGGCACAAATAAAACTTTTCTTTTTCGCATCATACGAAGGAATGCAGCCAAGGTGCGTACACAAACCAATGACGAGCGTAAAGACTTTCTCGCCAATGACCACATCGCGCTTTGCATTTTTAGGGATATCTGCACCTTTGCGTAATACAAAGATGGGCTTTCCACGCCAAGCAAAACTGCGCGCTTCACCCTCTTCGATGCTCGAGACATCCACGGTGACAAACCCAGCAGATTGCACACTCGGAAGTGGATCCCAACTCTTTTTCATCGCACCCAGCGCACAAGCACCCCCCACGGCAGTAACGCCCGTGAGTGCGTAACCTAAAAAATCACGTCTATTTTGACAGGTAGCCATCGCAAAGACCGCTATTTTTTAGTGATAAAAGAGGCAATCTCTTCGATCTGTGCATCACTCAGTGGTCCAACTTGCGCTTTCATCAATGCTTTTTGATCTTTTCCATAACTGCCATCTTTGTAGCCTTTCATTGCGCTCACAAAATCAGCTTTGCTCATATCTTTAATGATCAAACTTTTGTTTAAAGCAGACTTCTCTCCTGCTGCACCATGACAGGCAACACACTTGGTGTACAGTGGGTTTGCTTGTGCGCTAAGCGCCAATACTGCGGCAATAATGAATGATTTGGAAATGGTTTTCATCTACGACTCCTTAAATGTTTCAGAAATAGTAGTGAAAAAAAGTGGCAAAAAAATGTGCTAGAGATGAAAAAAAGAATTTAGTCCTTAATTTTAAGTTAATGGTGTTTTATTTTAATGGTAAAAAGTGCGCCATGCTCGGTATTGCAAACGGTCACAATGCCGTTCATATTATTTTCGATGATCATCTTGGTCATATAAAGCCCTATTCCCGTACCTTGCTTTGCATGTTTGGTCGTAAAATACGGCTCAAAAATGCGCTCTAAATACTCATCCGAAATACCACCACCATTGTCTTCGATCTTAATGAGCGTGTATTGCTCGCCATTTTTGACGCTCATTCGAATGAAAGGATTTTCGATCTGTCTATCCGTGAGAACATCTTTGGCATTGGAGAGTATGTTTAACAGCGCTTGTGCAAATTCGTTAGGATAGCCAAGCACGTTAATCTCTTCTGTGGCGTTAAACGAAAACTCAATCGAGTGGTAACGAAGGGATGCTTGAATGATGGAACTCGCCCGCTCGCACGCATGATTGATCTCAAAAATCTCTTTATCTTTGGAAGGCTTGAAAAAGTTTTGAAAGTCACTGATCGTGTTAGACATGTACGCTGTGATGCGGTTACACTCTTCGATTTTCTCCGTTAAAAAGGCTTCATTAAAGTCATCAAAGTGTTGTCTCACTTGGATGATCATTAAAAGCGCATTGATTTCGCCTAAAGGTTGTCTCCATTGATGTGCGATATTACCGATCATATTGCCCATTGCAGCCAGTTTACTCTGCTGAATCAAGAGCTGTTCTTGACGTGTTCGTTCATCGATCTCTTGTTGAATACGAAGTTCTAAGTTATCCAACATCTCATTCATCACGGCTTTGAGGATATTGAGCTGATCGGAATTACCTGAAGCGACCAGTCTGCGGTTCAGATTGCCTAGTTTTAGATCCTCTACAACATTTGTTGCATCTTCGATGAGTTTGCTGTCTTGATCAAGGTTAGCTTGAATAATCTCAATATTGTGATTGATCTGGCGTGCCATATCGCCCAACTCATCTCTGTTGGTCAGAGGAATATGAATACGCGTGGCCTCTTCGGTGGAAGGAGACTTCAAATAGTCAAAAAATTCCCTCAGTCCATGCCTTACATGTAAAATAGAATCGACAATATTTTTGGCAATGAAAAAGCCCACCATGAAGGTTAAAAGCACAATAATAATCAACCAAACCGCAATAAAATAGCGCGAATTTATCGCTTGTTTATTGGCCTTGGCATAGGTTTCAGAAGAGCGTGTGAGTTCATTTTGCTGTAAGATTTCGAGCGAATCCATCAGGGCGTAAAACTGGTCGCGCTCAGAGGTATTAGCATTGATAAACGCCCCCTCTTCAAAGTCGTCTTTGAGGTAAGCTTGGTTCGCTAAGATAAGCGCCACATAGTTTTTCCATTGGTAATAAACCGTTGCAGGCAGTTTACTAAACGGCTCTTCCATCTGTATATGCATCTCATTGATTTTCTTGAGAATATCTTTACGCAAGTCTTCATTCGGCGCCATAATGAGTGAAAGGGATTGTTCCCTCAGCTTAAACAGCGGCAAAATATACGTCTGCTGAATCGTTTGAACTCGCTTTGAGCCTTCAAAGACATTGTTGACATTCACCACGCCTTTATCGGTGATGTCAAAGGCTAAGAACGAGAGCGTGACTATCGCACAAATGCCTAAAGATGCCATCACAAAAAATTTATAGCGCATGGAAAGATACTTAATCATAATTAAACCTTAGTGGTAACATAGGCGCTTCACGCTCTTTCGGATACGCGGTATTGCCTCTGATCGACCAATGATACTTGGTGAGTTTTGCCTTCCAAAGAGGCATCAATAAAACCGAAGAGGGCTCATAATGCACCTCTTTGTTGACCGCTAAAACGATGTTAGGAGAAGGAACAAAAAGCATGTACGCCTTTTCATACGCCCGCTTGACAATTTGAGAGACCACCTCATCAAAAGCTTTACTTTGAAATTCGACATCAAAGAAATGTTCGATGTAGCCTTGCATGATATCGTCTTTATCAATCGCCGACCATTTATCAGAGATGCGGTACGCAAAGAAGGCTGTCCATGGATTGTTACTGCTCCAGTCATCATTGCCCCATGTTAAAATATCCCATTTTTTGGGCGATTGACGGTTCGTAAGAAGCTGCTCGTAAATCTCTTTTTCATTGGGCGTGATGGTGTAATGAAGCGTGACACCGTATTTTTTGAGTTGGAACTCAATGCCTCGCCACAAAAACATAAAACGATCCATCGTAATGACATCAAGCTCCAAGCCATTTAAAATCTTTTTGAGCTCTCGCTCCTCTTTGGGATTGTGAAGAACTCGCTCACCCCATGTGGGAAGATTCTTCGTGACCAGTTTCACAGAACGATAATTGACCGAAGCTTCTGTGGGGGCGAGTTCTCCCTCTTTTTTGTAGACAAAATTGAGCAAATTGGCTTGATTGACCGCTTTATTAAGCGCGATGCGTACGTTTTGATCTTTCAGTTTACTGTTTGGTTTAAGCATATTAAAGTAGATCGAAATGCTGTGGGTTGAAGGTTTTGTGTAAAGTCTTGCATACTTTGAAAGGACGGTCTCCACTTTTTTATTGAAAGGAATGGGGGTTATGTCCAAACGCTCTTCTTCCAAAGCCATGCTGACCGATTGCTTAGAAGTAAGCTCCGTGTAAATGGTCACTTTTTCAATATAAGGCAAGCCAACTTCATAATAGTTTGGATTGGCTTGAAGCTCTAAAATAGGTGTTTGAAACCGCCCTGTTGCATACCCTTGCTTTAAGATATACGGGCCCAATCCATAAGGACCTGGGGCTTGCATACTGTTACATGTAGAGCCCTCTTTCGTGCTCCAACCATAACGTTTGAGGTAGGCTGATGTGTAAAGATTGATGGACGTCAGGTCACTAAAAAGCAGTCCATAGGGTTTAAAAAGATGTATGCGGATTTTATCATCGGCGACTTTGGTGACACTTTTGAGACGTTTGTGAATGTCTGAATAAACAACAGGGGCTTTCATAAAATAGGTAAAATTCTCCACCACAGAGTCCGCGTTAAACGGTGTTCCATCTTGAAATAAAACCCCTTTTCGCAACGAAAATTCATAGGTGAGATCGTCTATCTTTTTATACGATGTTGCCATCATATACTCCCAGCCTTCATGGTTGCCACCGGAGCGAACCAATGTACCATTGACCAGTTTTGAGACGTACAGATACGGCATAGTGGGTAAAAAAACTCTGATGTGAGAACCTTCCACACGCTCATTGATCAGCATGGAAGCGGTGTCATCACTGCGGTAATAAAAAGGATTTGTCCACTCCTGAGCATTGCCAAGGCTCACCCATAACAACAGTAAAAGAAGGACGCTAGCACATCTCAAATCGGTACCCAACCCCTGATAAATTGGTAATAAAATCTTTCGGTAACTTCTTGCGTAAATTGCGCACCAGTGAGCGAAGCGCACTGTCTGTCATCACATCGTCTTGCCACACATTGGCTTGTAACTCTTCATAGGTCACAATGCGCTGTTTGTTATGCAAGAGTAATTCTAAAAATCCTGCCTCTTTTTTATTGAGATGAATGGTTTCACCCTCATACGTTAAGAGCTTATGATCGACATCGTACATGTAGCCACAGGGAAGTTCATACACAATCGTATGCGTTTGCGCAATGCGCTTCAAACAGCGTGCCAGCGCTTCTAAAAGCCCGTTAAGGTTGACAGGTTTGATGATATACTGCTCTAAATGCAGATCAACTACTTTGAGCAGAAACTCTCTATCCGTATGCGCCGAGATAATCACCAAAGGTGTCTCTTCATCGGTTTTACGAATCTCTCTCACAAGATCAACGCCGTTCATGAGTGGCATTAAAATATCGGTAATGACAATATCGGGTTTTTCACTTTTGTAGAGCTCTAAGGCAATTTTACCATTCTCTGCTTCGATCACCTCTTTGGTGTAGTAACGAAGTGATGCGGCAATATTTTTACGTATCCCCTCTTCATCTTCAGCATAGAGAATTTTGAGCGTCTTCAATCGTTCTAAAAAAAGTTTATCCACGTTTGAGACTCCTTATTTAAAGCAGAGTTCTCGCCGAACTCTTTTATCACGCTTTTTAGGCAAAGCCAAAACGAAGTTTCCTTGAAAAAATCTACGCTAAGCCGCTGTGGCGCTAAAGCTTGCCTCTAACGAGGCAGAAAATCTCGTTATCTTTTAGGTTTCTTCGCGGTAAAACTAATTTTCGTGTTTGCAATACTTGCAACTAAAATACCGCCTCAACTTCCTTTATACATGAGGTTCACGCGAACCGACAACTCGTAAAATCCCTCTTTTAAAGGCTTTATATTGGTCTTAGGGTACCATCCTTGCACTTCAGGTTCACTTTTGGGTGATTTGATCGTATCGACAAAGACACTCACCATATACCCAGAAGGCAGATCAGGTTTTTCAAGTTGTATTATAACGAAGTTTTCTTCGCCGACCACGTAGTTTTTTGGCTCGATCAAAACAGCCTTTTGATGGGACAATTCACTAAAAAGCGGATCGCCAAAACTACAGGTGCTTGGGGCAATTTGCCCCCAAGCGAGTGAAAGAAAAACACCACAAAGACTCAAAATCAATCGCAGTGTTGTTTTCATGATACTATCCTTTAGCTTGCCTAAAAATCTCTTTTGGCATATGAGGAAGAATAAACCGAGTACTTGGTTTTGTCTCCGCATTGATCGCGTAGTCGATTCCAACAGGTGAGGCGTTCGCATACTCTTTGTACTGTGGATCATGCAAGTCAATAATCGCAATAGCTCCCACAGGACAGGCTTGCACACATGCCGTTGTTTTGCCATCGGCTTGACGTTCCCAACACATACTGCACTTCTCGGCTTGACCCATTTTGGTATTGAACTTTGAAGCTCCAAATGGACACGCTTTCACACAGCCTCCACACCCAATACAAATCGTTTGGTCATGTTTACAAATACCCGTTTCAGCATCTTTCGTATGTGCGCCCACAGGACAAATCGCCACACACGCTGGATTTTCACAGTGATTACATGCCAAGGAGAAGTAAAAACGCTCCATCGGCATTTGCGCTTTTGGCGCTTTTTGATACGATGTTAAGGTTGGCAAGATATTGTTGTTATCCATCAAATAATCTTCCCCACCAATCTCTCTTACTTTGCGCCATAAAATCCCATCGTCTTGATGATACTGATTTTTACAGGCCATTGCACACGTATTACATCCTAGACAGATACTGCCATCGACTAAAAAAGCTTTTTGCATCACAATCTCCTGTTATAGTTTTCTAAAGTTGACAAAGGTATCATGAAGAGCAACACCTGGCGCTCCTGTTTTAAACGCACCCATGTCCGAACTGGTGTCATCAACGAGTTCATTGACGTTATAAATATTGTTGTTATACCACTGCTCGTACAGCAAAACCGTACCTGATTGAACGTTATCGGTGATTTTTGCTTTCACACGTAAGAGACCTTGTTTGTTAAAGACGGCTATAGTATCGCCCTCTTGAACCATTTTTGCTTCTGCATCATCTGGGTTAATATAGGCATATGGCTCAGGATGCATGTCTTCCATCCATTCCAAGTTTTGGAACTGTGAGTGCAAGCTCCATCTGCTGTGAGGGGATGTCATACGGAATTTATCGTACGGTTTACGCACTTCAACGTACGAAGGCAAGGCATTTCCGAAAAGCTCCAATGCTTTGTCCGAATAAAACTCAAATTTACCGCTTGGTGTTTTAAACTTTCCATCCGCATACGGAATAACTGCTTTGGCTTTCACCGGTCCATTTTTAAGCTCTTCCCATGATTTGATGCCAAATTGCTCATAGATGCCAGGGTTAAACTCTTTGATCGTCATCGCTTTGGTATCCACACTTTGAGGGAAGGTACATGAACCAGATTCAAGTTTATTCATATGTTTTGAAAGCAGAGCTGCGATTTCAACATCGGATTTGACTTCAAAAAGAGGTTTGATCGCTTGCTCATTGAGTGTCATCCAATAATGCCAGTAAGAGACATTGACATCGTACTCTTCAAACTGTGTAGCAACAGGAAGGACAATGTCTGCCCATTTAGCGGTTTCATTAAAGAACTGATCGGCAACGACCACAAGGTCAAGTTGTTGAAAGGTACGAATGAGTTGATTGCGGTCAAAATCTTGTGAGAAGACATTTTTACATGCCACCCAAAGCAATCTTACTTTTGGCTCTTTTGCATTTAAAAGTTCACGCGCTGTTTTGTTGATGTTTAAAGAACGATCGGTATACGCCGCTTTTTCGCCACTCTCTTTCGCAAATTCACCTTTGATACTGCTAAGACCTGTGTAACCTACACTGCCTTCTGGTTTGGTTTGAGAAAGTGCAGCATAGTTAAAGCCCCATGTGCTAAGGTGTCCGTAACGTGCGCCACCTGCGTATTTGCCAATGTTACCAGAGACCGCCACAAATGCATCAATCGCTCTGATCATTGAGCCGCCATTGGTGTGACGTTGCATACCATACCCCATCCAAATGGTCGCAGGTTTTGCTTTTGCAAACGATAAAGCCAACTCTTTAATCATTGCAAGAGGAATACCTGTTATTTTGGAAACGTTGTCTAATTTGATCTCTTTATCAAGATACGCTTTGTACTCTTTGTACCCTTTTGAATTTGCATCAAGCCATTTTTGATCGTGTAAATTGGCATCAATGATAATTTTTGCCATTCCAAGCGCTAGAAGTCCATCCGTGCCTGTTTTGATCTGAATGTATTGACTTGCTTTTGAAGCTGCTTCGGTAAAAATTGGGTCGATGACAACAACTTTTGCCCCTTTTTTCTTCGCTTCGTAGATGTATTTCATGGAGTGAACCGAGTTACTCGCAGGATTGACACCCCAAAGAATGATAAACTTGCTGTCTTTCATCTCTTCAGGATCATTACACCACATATCGCCCATATCAAGGTTTTGCGCATCAATGCCCGCTGGCCAACACGGCGTTCCCGCAAGTCTCGTGGTATAACCAATAGAGCTAAACATTCCCTCAACACCATAATGGGTGATGCCAAAGTTTCCAGAGTACTTGGTGAGTGCAGCACCAAGTAAGGTTCCATCTTCTTTTTTCATCTCTAAGAGTTTTTTAGCAATGGTTTCCATCGCATAATCCCAAGAGACGCGTTTCCAGTTGCCTGAGCCTTTTCCGCCCACTTGCATCATTGGGTATTTCAGACGTCTGGCTGAGTAAACACGTTTGACGTACGAGTTACCTTTGACACAACAACCGCCTCTGGTATAGGTTGATTCTTGCGCACCTTCGATAAACTGCATAACACCATCTTTGACGTAGGTTTTGATACTACAGGTGTCGTAACAGTTTCTAGGACAGGCATTGCGAAACGTTTGGTAATTTTTTTGCCCTATGTAGGGGATTTTAGTATTGAGATCTTCATTGGCTTGAAGAATACCGCCTGGAAGCGATGTCAATACACCACTGGCTGCTAAGCCTTTTAGAAAACTTCTTCGGCTGATGCCGTTGTTGAGAATGCTCTCAACTTTTTCTTTGGAATAACTCATTCAAGAACTCCTTGTTGTCGTGGTTTCTCTTATCAATAACGATTTGAGCTGCATTAAAATAAAAATCATTGCTGCAGAGGCATGTTCACTCTGCGCCAAGCCACGCTCCAAAAAGCGCGGTATCCAAAGGGCTAAGTGTTCATGTAAAAAATAGTGACGAAGGTCACTTAAATAGGTTATCTCTTTCGCCTCTTCTAAAAATAGTAGTTGGTAATACGCGTCAAGCTCAACGCCCAAATGATCCTCTGGCACAACGTTTTTAAGCGAATAGGTAAAGCCCATCGTTTCGTACAAATCTCTTACATGTAACGTCGTTTTGGACATAAAAACATCGGGGTTGTCAAGGTAAACAGAGGCAAATGGATCGGCAACGGTTTCCATGGGACCTACAAAGTAGCGATTGAACTGCACTTCCAAATCCTCTTCAGAAATGCTAATCAAAGAATCCAGTGCATCAAACGCACGTTTTAGTTCTTTAGAATTTTGTGCATTGAAGATATCGCGAAGATATTTGAGCTCATCTAGTCTTTGAGAATTTTGCGGTTGAAGCGTTTGCATCTTAAACTCTTTTTTTAATTTATTTTTTTAACCAACTAAGGAAATGGTAAAGCAAAAAAAGAGCAAAAAAATCGCAAAATGTCTTTTACATGTAAGATTTTGACATTTTTAGAGCAAAGGTGACACTGCGTAAAAAAAGAACAAAATCGTCTTACATGTAAAGCGTAACCTCTTTCCTTTTTGATGCTTTACATGTAAAACCTTTCTTTAATTTTTTTTCAATACAAACTCTCTATAATGGTGCATAAAAATAAACAAAAGGAATATCTTTGATAACTAAAATAGATATGAACTCTCCCGAATTTTTAGCAGAATTTGAAAAAACCGAAGTGTTTACGGACAAAGTTTGCGAGCAATTTGGCTTTGCATACACACCACTGGATGAAGTCAAAGAGTCCATCCAACAAGGCTTAACCCGCAATAAAATCATCTACGGCAAACGCTACTGTCCCTGTTTTATGGTCATAGGAAGCACGCCCGAAGAGCAAGCCAATGCGGGTAACCGTTTGTGTCCTTGCACACCCGCACTGAACGTTGAAATTCCCCAAAGTGGTAAATGCCACTGCACGATCTTCTGCACCCCAGAACATGCACGAGAACTGGCAAAAGAAGAAAATATGGAAGAGGTCGCGCATACGCACACGAGAGGACTCAGCAAAGAAGAGTGTGACGCGTTGATGATGAAAAAACAACTCGATGGCGACGAACTTGAAGCGCTACTAGAAGCACGGAAAAATGGCGTGGTGAACTTCAATCTTGTAGACACCCGTGAATGGATGGAGTGGGTCAGCAACCGCATCGCAGGCACCGACTTCCTCATCCCAACCACCAGTTTTCACACGGCTCTTTCCCAACTAAGCGGCAAAGAAAACACACCTGTCATCTTATACTGCTACAGCGGAAGCCGAAGTGCCTACTGCCAACGTATTTTGTTGCACATGGGCTACAAAACGGTTATTAATCTTGAATACGGAATTATGTCTTATGATGGGGAATGTGAAAGCGGAGAGTAACACGTAGAGGAAGCTATTTCGTAGCTTCCTCTTTATTTGCTGCGTCTTTCGTAGCTTCTAAAAGCTCCTCACGACTCAGTTCAAGTTTAGTGCCTTGATCGTTATAGTCATAGCCTTTGACGATTTCGCCCTCTTTAAATTCAATCGTGCGAATCAACTGACCTGCTTGGTTGTAAAGTTTGGTGATGCCATCGGGTTGATTCTTTTTAAACGGGGTTTCGCCTTGGAGTTTGCCGGTTGGGTAGTAAAACTTGCCGACACCTTCGGCTTCGTCATTGACAAAAGGAACTTCGGTTTGAACGACGCCTGTTTCGTAGTACTCTTTTTTGAGTCCTTCAACTTTATCGTTTTTAAACGGTGTTTCGCTTTTTACTTTTCCTGATTCGTAGTAAAGTTTCCCCAGACCATCGCGCAAGCCCTCTTTAAAGGGTGTTTCACTTTTGATTTTTCCTGATTCGTAGAAAAATTGTCCAATGCCATTGGCAAGTTTAAGCGTTTTGGCTTCGATTAAAACACCGTCTTCCCTGACGTCCAAATCCTCAACCGCATAATGCGTTTCAGCCCCAAAAAGGACGATTGCTAAGAACATTAAAGCTACCCATAATTTCATGAATGACTCCCTAAAAAAATTTGAAATGAAAAAGAAGAATGTTTACATGTAAACGCTTACATGTAAACATTTGAAGTAGTTTATACGTTAAATCTAAAGTGCATGATATCGCCATCTTGAACGATGTACTCTTTGCCTTCAAGGCGCATTTTACCCGCCTCTTTTGAGCCAGCTTCACCCTTGAAAGCGATAAAATCATTGTAGCCAATGACTTCGGCACGGATAAATCCTTTTTCAAAATCGTTGTGAATCACCGCCGCAGCCTTCGGTGCTTTCCAGCCTTTTTCGATCGTCCAAGCGCGCACTTCTTTCACACCTGCGGTAAAGTAAGACGCAAGCCCTAGTTTATCAAACGCCAAACGAATGATCTGTTTGAGGCCTGATTCTTCGATGCCAAGCTCTTTTAAGAACTCTTCTGCTTCATCCTCTTCAAGTGCTATCATCTCTTCTTCGACTTTCGCACAAAGAACAACAACGTCCGCACCGACGGATTTGGCGTGCTCTTTAACCACTTTGACAAAATCATTCTCTTCTAAAAGTCCTGCTTCATCGACATTGGCACCGTAAATGATGGTTTTATTGGAGAGAAAACGTAGCTCTTTATCAAGAATTTGGAAGTTTTCATCCTCGCTGCGTGCAAACGTACTCACGGGTTTGATGTCATCAAGGTGAGCGCGAAGTTCCGTCGCAACTTCAGCCATCGCTTGAGCACCTTTTTCAAGTTTCGCTTGACGTTTAAGACGATCGAGTTTTTTGTCGAGTTGTTGAACGTCGGCAAAAATGAGCTCGCTTTCGATGATCTCGATGTCACGAAGAGGATTGATGCTGTTTTCAACGTGCGTGATGTTCTCATCTTCAAAACAACGAACCATATGTAAAATAACTTCGACTTCTCGAATATTGGACAAGAACTGATTGCCTAACCCTTCGCCTGCACTGGCACCTTTAACCAAACCAGCAATGTCTACAAAGTCGACCGTAGAGTGCTGAATGCGCTCAGGATTGACGATCTTTGCAAGCTCTTCAAGACGAGCATCTGGTACTGGAACAACGGCTTTATTTGGCTCGATGGTACAAAAAGGATAGTTTGCAGATTCTGCATTTTGCGCTTTAGTCAGCGCATTAAACGTGGTTGATTTTCCGACATTGGGGAGTCCTACGATACCGACACCTAAACCCATAGATTGACCCTTTTAATTAACTTTTAAGGGGGATTTTACCCAAAAGCGTCTTAAAAACTGACATACGCCTTCAATCTATGAGCAGAGGAATTTGACTTTACATGTAAAGGTTATTTCTCTTTCAAATACTCTTCAAAATGGTCTATATTGAGCGCAATGAAGCGATACGAGACGTAGATAATGATAGGCCACGTACAAAGCCACAAAAGCCCTGAGGTGTAATTGATTGCTTCCATGATGACTCCTAATAATGATGTGAATCAGCTTCGATTTCGGCTGATGTAATGTTTGTTTTATCCATAGCGCGCCATACGAGATAAATATACCCAAGGACAAACGGAACGCCCAAAGAGACGTAACTCATGACACTCAGCGTGTAGTGCGAAGAGGAGCTGTTTTCAATGGTCAACGAGCTCGCCGCATCGGCAAGCGAAGGATAAATAGGCGTTGCGTTAAAGCCAAGCAGACAGAGCAAACTTGTCACGACTAAAATCACCCCAAAACCACTAAACCAAATGCCGCGTCTGCTTGCTTTAAAAAGCGTAATAAAGATGGCAAAGAGCACAAGGAGTGTTCCCACTAAAAAGGTGACTCCTAGAAGTGGTGTGGCTAAAAAGTTGTTCAAAAACTTATGCGGTTCTTGAGAAATAACGCCTCCATGGTACGAAAAGCCATGCATGATGAAGAGCATCACCACAAGCAGGACAAAAAAGCCGACAAACAAAAGAGCATCTTTGAAGAGTTGTTTTTTGGCATTGGCGGTGATCACGACATCCTCAATGTTGTTGATAAAATAGAGTGCTGCTTGCACACGTGCTAAGAAAAAGAGGGTCAATCCAAATGCCACATTAAAGGGATTTAGCACACCTTCAAGTCCGTAACTTGGCAAAGTCCACGCAGAGAAATTCATACTGTTGCGCATAAAATTTCCACCTGTAAAAAGTGTACCCAGCGCAATTCCGATGAGGATAATCCCCACACTACCGTTGATGTACAAAAATGCTTCATACGTGCGTTTACCTAAAAAATTGTTGGGTTTCACACGGTATTCGTACGAGACGGCTTGAAGGATAAAACAGAACAAAATCGCCATCCACACATAATACGCACCGCCAAAACTCACTGCGTAAAACAGAGGAAATGCTGCAAAAAGAGCACCACCAAAAAGTACCAACGAGGTAAATGAAAGCTCCCATTTTCGCCCTAAAGAGGCGACGAGCATGTTGCGCTGTTTTTCATCTTTGGCGATGGAGTACAAAAGAGTTTGTCCCCCTTGAACAAAGGTAATAAACACAAAAAATGCCCCGATAAGGCTCACCAAAAACCACCAATACTGTTGAAGCGTTAAAAGAGATAAAGTTCCAAACATCTATGCCTCCTCAGGTCCGATAGTAATTTGTTTAAGCATGATTTTCACTTCCGCAATTAAAAGCGCGGTAAAGATAATCGCAAAAAGCCCTAATGTAATCATCACAGAAATCGTATCAATGTGCGAGCTTGCCATGCCCACGGGAAGCATGCCTTGAATCGCCCACGGTTGTCTGCCCACTTCCGCGACAATCCAACCCGCTTCGCCTGCGATGTAGCCCAAAGGAATGGAGAAAAGCCCTGCGTACAGGAGCAATTTTTTGGTCTCAATCTTACCGATCATACTAAAGTAGAGTACGAAGAAGAAGAGTGCCAAAAACCAACTGCCAAGCCCCACCATGATGTGAAAGCTGTAAAAAGTCAATGCAATGGGAGGAATGATTTTTTCAGGGCTATCTAAGTAGCCATAACCAAAATAAGCCTCATTGGCGCGAAAAAGCGCTAAGGCTTCCTCTTTATTGGGGATGTTATTCATTTTCTGAGCTTCTTTGTAGGTGCGCAAAGCATCCAGCGCAATTTTGCCTTTGTCTAGTTTAGTTTGAGCAGGTTCTATGCCGAGTTGAGTATTTCCAAGTACAAGGTCATCAATGCCCGGGACAAATGCGTTGATGTTATGAAAGCCTAAAAACGAAAGTGCGTAAGGAATTTCTATCGACCAGACAAATTCATCTTGCGTATCGCCGATCTTTTTGTTCATATTTAACTGCCCGATCGCCACGATGCCTGCACGATGTTTACCATCGTAAAGCCCTTCCATAGCAGCCAGTTTGGTCGGTTGAGTCTGCGCTATTTGATGGGCAGATTCATCACCCGAAACCAGCAAAAAGATGGAGGCTAAAAATCCAAAAGAAGCGCCCACGATAATGCTGCGTTTGGCAAAGAGTTTATTGCGATTTTTGAGTAAAAACCAACTGCTTATCCCTACAACAAAGAGTGAACCCATCACATAGCCACTGCCAATCGTGTGCAAAAACTTGGAAACGGCGTTGGGATTGAAGAGGACATCTGCAAAGCTTTTCATCTCAAAGCGCGCACTCTCAAGGTTAAATTCCATTCCAACGGGATGTTGCATCCACCCATTGGCTACAAGTATCCAAAGGGCAGAGAGGTTTGAGCCAATCGCGACAAGCCATGTGGAGAACAGATGCATTTTAGGGGAAACTTTCTCCCAGCCAAAAAACATCACGGCAAAAAAGGTCGACTCTAAGAAAAACGCCATAATGCCCTCAATCGCCAACGGCGCGCCAAAAAGATCACCGACGATCCATGAATAATTCGACCAGTTGGTACCAAATTCAAACTCGAGAATAATGCCCGTAGCAAGACCGATCGCAAAATTGATCGCAAAGAGCGTCATCCAAAATTTGGTCAACTTTTTCCACTCAGGGTTTTTCGTCTTAACGTAGATGCTCTCCATGATCGCAATAAGAAACGAAAGCCCCAGCGTCAGGGGAACAAAAAGCCAGTGATACAAAGCCGTGAGCGCAAATTGCGCGCGTGATAACTCAACGAGAAGTGTGTGATCCATCGGAAAATACCTTTTATTTTTGCATCAAATGTTCCAGAACAGAGTCTGCTCTTTGTGTGTCATTTGAAAAATGTGTTTGGAGGATATTGGGGAAGAAGAAGAGCTTTAGAACAACAAAAAAAAGGAAAAACTTGATGGCAATAATCGCCCAGAGCTGTTTTCCAACACGCATCTGTTTAAAACCATCGCGGTAGAAAAAAATGATCTGTCTAACCCATTGCATCGCTGTTTAACCTTTTCAAGATTATAACTAAATAATAATAAATATTAATTAAAATAAAAAATCTATTAGTTATAAATTAATGGCCAATAGAGGCATTAGTGAGATCATTTTTAAGTTTTTCCCCTGCTAAAAAGCTTTTTAACGTTTCTATTTATAGTATGAAATATTGAGATATAAATGAATTTATGTCGTATACCATTACTTAACGAGATTTTTAGTTTATTTTCTTTTTCAAATCACCTTTATAGACGATGTCTTTGAGCGCAATTGTTTCGTCATTGAGAACGGAAGGTACGACGTCGGATTGTTCTAATTTTGCGCGTTCGCAATCCAGCTCATCTTCACTGTATGCCATCATCATATCGGCACAAATGACGTGAGGAATCTTCTCGATTTTCTTCATCTTTGCCATCTCTTCATCGATGTTTTCGCCCTCAATCGTCACCACAATTTTGCCTTTTTCCTCATCACAAAAATGGTAGTCACAAAAATCACTTGCCTCACAAATGGCGATAATCTCTTTTACATGTAAAGGCTTGGTTTGTATCACAATACTTGAAATATTCATGGGAGTCTCCAAATCATAATAAATTGATCGTCACTGCTACTGACAAGTTCGTGTTCAGTCGCAAAGACGATGGTATTGAGCGTACTTTTCTGCCCTTTGAGCGTATGGACTTTACGTTTGGTTGCAAGGTCAAACAAGACAATATCGTTTTGTTCATTAAAGGCAAACGCTCCGAATTTTAGGCTAGGACTGAGTGCCCCTGCGTAAATGAGAAATGAGCCATCAAACCGCTCGTATGCGCCACTTTTAAGATCGTAAACAATGCCACGCCTGTCTTGCCCAGCACACAGAATTTTCTCTTTTTTAAAGTCTACATTATAGACATTGTCCACATTTCCACCTTTAAGCACCGTGATGATTTTGCCACTGAGCGCATCAAAAACAGTCACTTCACCCGACTCACTCGAACTGGCGACCAGACGTTTTGTTTCGTTCAACGCAAAATCGCTAAAGTGTGATGTGGAAGGCTGAATGCGGTAGATCTCTTTGTGCGCCTCACTATCCCACAGTAAAATTTCATTGCTCAACAATGCGATTAAGATGTGTTTTTTGTCGATAAATTTTGCTTTGGAGATGAAAAGATTGGCGCTAGCGTCAATAAGCACTTTGGATTTGCCCTCTTCTATGAGGTAAAGCTCTCTTGCACCGTTACTGGCTTGAACCACGGCAAGAAGTGTGTTGCCTAGCATATCGACCGAGAAAACTTTGGGCGCAACCTCATCACCCGTAAAATCTTTGATGCTGGGAAATTGGACTTGAGATAGTTTGGTGG
>Ga0302286_10001439_pt1 | contig 17740 bp, 8 predicted proteins | sample III_Fen_E2_3_FD_198765 | JGI IMG/M metagenome (GOLD analysis project Ga0302286, IMG submission 198765) | Peat permafrost microbial communities from Stordalen Mire near Abisko, Sweden - III_Fen_E2_3 | ecosystem: Environmental > Terrestrial > Soil > Wetlands > Permafrost | place: Sweden: Abisko...
ACCAGGAACGGGCAGTTATACCTTTCTTGAAAAAGGTAAAACCATAACCAATTATGAAACGACAAGTAAGGCTTTTGTTTATGACGGGAGTAATACGTTTGACGTTAATTTAGGAGTGGAAACAGAAGTTGCTACAGGTTTTGGCGTTGCAATAATCTCTGATATGGAAGCCTTAGATAATCTTAAAATTGGAGAAAAACTAAGTACCACTGATACTTGGAATGGAACAACAGCAAGTGCAACTACCAATACAGAACAATGGCAAACAAGTGCTGATGCTACGTATGTAGGTAGCATGGGCGATGTGTTCATTGGACATTCAACCAATATTGTTTTTGGGAAAACCTTAAATGTTGGAGTTTTAAAAGATGATAGCGGTAAGCCAATACTTACAACGGGTAATAGTTATTCACTATCACCAAAATTCGGAACATTTTTTAAATATTCACAAAACCACATTAAAGGGTATTTATTGCCAAATCTCGCAAAAATAAGAGAGAACTTCTTTGCCCAACAACCTGATATCTATATCTCGGTAAAGCCTGGCATTTATGAAAACACGTCGACAAAATTTAATGCCGATAGCACTATTTTAGTCGGCGATGCTTACAATTTTTGTCCAAAAAAGCAGATGCTTAATAATAAAAGTTCTCAAGCATCCGATTCTGTTGCAGTTTATACAATGTGGATAAAAGAATGGGAAAAAGCATTAGCCGATAACGAAGCGGTAAAAGTTGAAGCAATTTCAAAAGTAACGCCCAATAGTGAGAATCATTCGTTTGATGCGGGTGTTGTATATCAAAACACTATTACTACAAGTAATTCAACAGAGAAATCGAAAGCATTTCATAGTGAAACCTTCCTGACAACTGAAAATACTGTAGGTTTTAATATTTGTGGAACTGGTGTTCTTTGGAATAGTACGAATAATTTTGGAGGAACCTATGACAAAACAAAAGGTGAAGGTACCGATACCACCACCACATTTGGTTATGTTTTGGCCGAAAGTAATCAGGGTAGTTATTATAGTGTTGATGTACTTCCGGCTTCCGATGGTTTTGGTCCTGTTTTCCGCACTCGTGGAGGTCAAAGTTATTGTCCATACGAAGGCGAGGAATTAACGCAATACTATGAACCAGGGAAACATGTGCTTAACGTTGCCACCGAGCAAATGGAAATTCCTCAAATAACAATCAACAATTTAAAAATAGCCAATCAAATAAATGTACCGACTAATTCACAAGCTTATTTTACATTGAGTTTAAAGAATTTATCGCAAGCAGGTAATAATGTTTGGTACGATTTAGTAGTAGCCGACGCAAGCAATCCTGATGGATTAATTATAAAAGTAGATGGTGCACCAATAAGTACTAAGGGAATGAGTTACATGGTTCCTTCATTACAAGCAATAACTAAAACGCTATCTATTGCAATGGGGAAACCTAATGTTTTTAAATATAAAAATGTAGGATTAGTTCTTCGCTCACAATGTCAAGGCGATCCATCGAGCGATGCAGCTGTGATTGCCGATACCGTTTATGTAAATGTTGAATTCACTCCTGCTTGTACCAAAGTTTCGTTGGCACAACCACTCAACCAATGGGTAATGAATGTCGATAATCCTAATCTTAATGTAAAAGCAACCGATTACAATATGAATGAGGGCAATTTCCAATCAATAAGTTTGGAATATAAACCAAGTTCAAGTGCATCGTGGTCGGAAGCTGATATTTTCTTTAAAGACACAACGACTAGTTTGTATAAAGACAATAAATCGAATAAACATTTCTTAGACGGAAGCTTTGTATTGTCCGATTATAGCCAATATTTAAAACTCGATCAGAAATACGATATTCGTGCAAAATCTAATTGTATTGATGGTGTTACAGCATATTCTGAGGTTGTAAGTGGCATAAAAGATATGAAACCACCACATGTGTTTGGTACTCCACAACCATCAAATGGAATTTTAGGAATAGGTCAAAATATTTCTGTTCAGTTTGACGAAACCATCGAACCAAGCAAAACGGGTGTTGAAGATGTAACGGTAAGTGGTGTTCTTAATAATTCGCCAATCAACCATGCTACTAGTCTTAATTTGGATGGTGCATCGGGTTATGCAAAAGCCGATGGATTTAGCTTTACCAATCAACCATTTACGATTGAGTTTTGGATGAAACGCCTCAATCAAACTGATACTGGTGTGATTGTTTCACGAGGTTCAACCAATGCTGAAAAGCTTGAAATAGCAAATACCGAGAATGGAACAATGCAAGTAAGTTTGGGTAAAACCGTTTTCTCGTCAATTGATCCATCACCATGCTATAATACAAAATCACCAGCATCGGCATGGCATCATTATGCATTATCGTACGACACAACTGGAACAGTCGTTTTGTATGGTGACGATAAAGTTTTATTATCGAAATTCGATGTGAAATATTCACCAAGCGAACGTAGCTCATTATATTTAGGTCGTTCGGTAAATGGAAATAGCTTTGGTCAAGCCAATGTTGATGAAGTTCGAGTTTGGAATACCGCTCGTACCATTAGCGATATAAATGGGAACAAAGATGTGTTACTATCGGGAAGTCAACAAGGCTTAGTTGCATACTGGCCATTGAGCGATGGTTCGGGAAACTTAGTTGCCGACCGTGCTGGATCGCATTCACTTACCGTAAATACATCGTGGGAAATAGCTTTGGAAAACAAAGCCATGAATTTTGATGCATCGAAGAAACAAGTATTATTCTTCAATGGAACTAACCTTACTTTAAGCAATGAACAAGATGCAACAATCGAATTCTGGTTTAAAGCTGGGAAACAATCAAACAGAGCTTGTTTATTCTCAAATGGAGTGAAAGATTCAACGGCAAAAGGTGCAAATCCGCTTGCTTTTGGTTTATTTATTGAACAATCGGGTGTTTTAACATTAACATCGGGTGGTGTTACAAATAATGCGACAACCGCAAGTGTTAGCGACGATGCATGGCATCACTTCGCATTGGTTATCGACCGATTAAGCAATGTGCGTACCTATCTTGATGGAAGTTTACAAAGCCAATTAAGTACAACATTATTCCAAAGTATTGTTGGTCAACAAATGAGTATTGGTGCAAACCATATTCAAGTTCTGTCGGATTCAACCGTTACCAATCACTATTTTACTGGTTCAATTGATGAGTTCAGAATCTGGGAAACTGCTCGTAAAGCAAGTCTAATCAATAGATACAAAAATACCAAGTTAGATGGAAAAGAATCTGGATTGAGATATTATTTCCCATTCGAAGCATATAAAACCTTATCGGGACAAACGATTCAAACTTTATTTGAGTCGATAAAAAACAATGTAGACTCGGCATCACAAATAGCTAAAAAAGTTGCAAGAACCGATACGGTTGTAGCTAAACTCGTAAATGGAGCTGATTACACATTGCAAGCTCCTGCGGTGAAAGATGCTTTACCTAAATCATATCTCAATACTAGCTTTGATATTAATAACGATGAATTGCTTGTTAACTTACCAAAACAAGATGCTGCATTGTATGAAAATTGCATACTCGATGTTAGTGTTGGCTACGTTTACGATAAAAATGGAAACCGCATAGCATCGCCAGTTCAATGGACTGCTTACGTTGACCAAAATCCGGTTCAATGGAATAATAAATCGCAAACGTTATCAATTGTTTCGGGTGAGGGAGCAACATTTACCGTTGATGTTATTAATAAAAGTGGATCGAATAAAAACTTTAATCTCAATGGACTTCCTGCATGGTTAACCGCTAGTCCCGATATGGGAACATTGCAACCTAACAGTTCATTAACAGTAACATTTACTATTAACAATGGATTAAATGTTGGTTCATACAGTCAATCGATTAATCTAACTACCGATTATGGTTACGACGAAAAATTACAAGTTGATGTAACCGTAAAAGCTCAGGCACCAAATTGGACTGTTGATGCAAGTAAATATCAATACATGATGAATCTATTTGGTAAATTAAGTATTGACGGAGTAATTGCTACAAACGAGAACACCTTATTAGCAGCATTTGTAAATGGCGAATGTCGTGGTGTTACAAGTTTGAAATACTTAAGTAATTTTGATCTTACAGAAGCTATGTTGTCGATTTATAGCAATAGCGATCAAGGTGAAACTATTGAACTGCGTATTTGGGATGCAAATACTGGTAAAACCTATTCCAATGTAACACCTATTTACACATTTGTATCCGATAAAGTTTTTGGAACGCCAAAAGTTCCTGAACTAATATCTTGCGATAACACGCTTCTTAATACCTACAGTCTAGGAGTAGGCTGGAACTGGATTTCGGTAAATGTTAAAAATGCAAAATCGAATGCAGTAAACAATTTATTTAGCTCTATTGGTAGCACTGGCGATGAGATTAAAAGTCAGAAAAAAGGTTTTGATAAGTTCAGTAAACTAGCTGGATGGAGCGGATCACTTGACACTACAAGTGGTATAAATCCTGCTGAAATGTACAAGATGAAGCTTACAAAAGCTGGAGTCGTAACTATTGGAGGAAAACCTGTAAATGCAACTACTACAACGCTACCTATTTCAAAAGGATGGAACTGGATAGGCTTTATACCACAGTACAATGTAACAGTAAACGAGGCTCTGGCATCGTATGGTCCGGTTGATGGTGATTTAGTAAAAAGTCAAAAAGCTTTCTCGATGTACTATACTGGCATTGGTTGGATTGGCTCGTTGACCGTTTTAGAACCAGGCAAAGGTTATATGTTACAATCGGCAAATGCATCAAGTTTGGTATATCCTGAATTAGGTTTACTAAAAAACAATATTGAACAATTGAATGAGCAAGTACCAAAAGTGTTGGTTTATACAGGTGGTCAAGCACAGTCAAATTCTACGGTATTAGCTCAACTTGCCGATGAATCAATTGAGATACAAGGCAAGGTTCTTGCGGCATACAGCGGAAATACTTGTGTAGGTTATGCATCGGCAATTAACTCTCCAAGCGGAAAACCTTTGTTCTTCATTACTGCTGATGAATCATCAAAATTGGAATTCGCTTTGGTTGATGTTAAAACAGGTTTGAAAACATCGTTTGTAAATAGCTTAACTACAAGTAGCGATAGTCATATTGGGCAAATAGATAAACCATATTTACTGTATACTTCGAAATCGGAATCAAATATCGATGGTGAAACAGAAATAGTGGCTTATCCTAATCCATTCCAATCGACACTTGTTATACAAGGAAATCTATTGCAAGATTCACCTTTAAACATCCGAATGTTTAATGATTTAGGAAAAGAATTATTGACTTTCAATACATCAAAAACGAAAGGTTCATACACTATTGACTTAAGCTCACAAACTTCGTTCGATAAACTTCCTCAAGGTGTTTATGTTGTAGAAGTTCGATCGAATGATGGTACAAAACATATTAGTGTTATTAAACAATAAATAGAAATTTTAAACGAGCTCCATTTTTGTGTGGAGCTCGTTTTTTAATATCATTAAAATATGAGACATATTAAAAAAATAGTCATTGCTATAACAATTAGCTTTTCAGCATACATTTTGCAAGCTGCTCCTTCATGGACAGTAAATGAATCACTATTTAGTAATTCAATGACAATTACAGGAATTGTAGATATTGCAGGTGTTGAACTTATTAGTTCAAACGATATACTTGGAGCTTTTGTTGGCACAGAATGCCGAGGTACTGCACATTTATTACCATCAACAATACTTGGACATTCATATGCATACCTTGTGATAAATAGTAACGAAAAAGCTGAAACAATTCAATTCAAAGTTTTTCAAAGCTCTACGGGCAATATCGTATCAATTGCAAATAGTTATACTTTTGTTTCTGATGCATCAATAGGAAGTCAAGAAAAACCATATATTTTCTCTGACAAATCGATTACTGGTTCTGCAATTGAAACAATCTCTTATGGAATTACTGGAGAAACGGTAAAAATAGATAACACGTCAAAAACGATTAGTGTCGTTTTTCCACAAGGTACCGATCTTACTGTTTTACATTCTACCTCTTCAACATCAAAAGGTTCTATTGCTTCTATTGAAGGAGTTGAATTAACAGATACAACAAATCTTGATTTATCAAAACCCATTACAATTACGGTTACATCGCAAAATGGTACAACATCAATTTGGACTGTAACGGCAAGTATTAAAACGGGTATTACCGATTTGGAGAATAATTATGATATAAAGATTTTGCCAAATGGAACATTACAATTCGTAGGTTTCCCTGAAACTGCTTTGTGTTCCGTTTATTCATTATCGGGTCAAACTATTGTTGGAAATAAAAATTGGAATGACATCATAAATCTTAGTTCATTTTCTAAAATTCCTTTAGTAATAGTTGTTAAAAATCAACAAAAGCTTTTGTTTTCAAGAATAATTGCTGTGAACTAATTGTAATTGGACATTTCAATTTAGATTCATACCAATATTTGATTTGCACTTATACAGGAAAATTGCTGTTCGAAGAAGGAAATTGCCTCTCTGAACAGCAATTTGCTGTTTAAAGATCCAACGAAGTATATTTGAACAGGAATTTTCCTCTATAAGCTCCGACATTCCCTCTTTTAGTGAGATTATTACCTCTTTTTGCTTCGACGTTCTATAAAAAAGAGGGAATAATCCCTCATTTTTATTCAATAACGGAGGTCTGAGCAGCAATTTGCTGTTCAAGACTCCGATGTCGGAGTTCAGAACAGCATTATTTCTCCATTTTCTTTAAAAACCGGATTTCAACTCTCCGGTTTTTTTGTTTATTTTCGGTAGATGTATTTGTTGCTATTGGTTTTGAGCTTCCAAAGCCGCTTGTTTCAATTCGAAATGTATCTATTCCTTGCGAAACAAGAAATTCTTTAACTGCATTTGCTCTGTTTTGCGATAGTTGAATATTATGATCTTCATTACCTTCATTATCGGTATGTCCTTCAATTGATATTACGAGATTAACATTTTCTTGCAATAATTGAATTAAACGTTTCAATTCGAGATTCGATTCCATGCGTAGTTCAAATTTGTCGGTATCGAAAAAAACATTATTAACGACAACTGGAATATTCTTTTCGAGCATGTTTTTTATTGAAACAAGCGTTAAATCTTTTGTTACTAGTACTTGCTCGTTTTTTGTTTGAAGATTGATATTCTCACTCATTGGATAATATAATTGTCGTGAAATATAAAATCCATAATTGTGTCCCATTGGCAATATCACAACATAGGCACCTGTAATTGGATCACTCGAAAAATTTGCAATTTCAAGACCTGTTTCTAAATCTTCAACTTTAATGTCGGCACCCAATGTTCGCCCATTATCATCTTTAATTATTCCTGATATCATTGCTACTTTTTCGGGTCGCATTGCATCGGGCAAATCGGTTTCGAATATGTCGATATTATTATTCGTATTTACCGAAAAATAGGCTTTTGTACCATCGGTAGTGATTTTATATCCATTATCATCGCCGGTACTATTCATGTATTTCCCAAGATTTACTGGTTCACTCCAATCGACCCAAGAGCTATCGTTTAATCGAGTGCTTTTAAACACATCGCTACCGCCAAGACTTCCGTGACCTTCGGAACAAAAATAAAGCGTTTTACCATCGGGGTGTAAATAAGGGTAGCGATCGCACCAAGGTGTATTTATTGTTGTTCCTAAATTAAGCGGAGTCGACCAACCTGTTTTGGTACGGAATGTTATATAAAGATCGAATCCATCTTTACGGTCTTTTGCTGGAAATTGAACTCCTTGTTTCGACCAACCTTCCGAAGAAAAAATCATAGCTCTACCATCGGATGTATACACTGCATCGCCATCCCAACCTTGGGTATTTACATTCGATATTGGTTTTGGAGGTATCCACCCAGCATATGTTTTTTCACTATAAAAAATATCTCCATTATAATACAAACCAATTTTAGTTTCGTCTGCCGAAACGGTTTCCGGGGCTTCATTTCCCGTTTTTGAACTTATTTGTTTTAATAAAACAGGAGTTGCCCATCCTTTATCGGTTTTATCGGACACGAATATATCTTCGTTGCCCAAATTATCGGCTCGATTCATCCCACAAAAGTACAGATGTTTGCCATTTGCAGAAATGACTGGACTGTATTCATGCCCCTTAACGGTGTTAATTATTGGACCTAGGTTTCGTGCTTCGGTTGGTACTTCAACTCGGTTTATTGTGGCTGCAAACGAGTTGAAATCAGCATCATTTCCAAAGTAAGTAGCTTGTTGTTTTATTATATCGCTTACTCTACTCCATTGTTTTTTATCGATATAAGGTTTTGCTACTTTTTGAAGAACTAAAAATGCCGAATGCCGAGGAGCTGCTTTCGAAATATAGTTGCTACATTTTGTACGATTGGCATCAACAACAAAATCGAAACATCGATTCATTTGACCAAATTTATAGAGTTCCTTATCTGCTGTAATCAAACTATCGAATGGGAAAGAGCGATAGTACATTTCAAACTGTTCGATTGACAGAAATTCACCATCGGCTGTATAATAGCTATACAGTTTCTTCCAAGCTTTATCAGTTTTAGGATTGTTAGGAAATTTTTGAACTAAATTGTCGTAATAATCAATTGGTTTATTGTCGTTATAATCTTTAAATGCTTCGTATTCTATGATAATATCTCGAGCACGTTGAGCAGGTTTTTCGTTTTTGTAGTTGCGTACAAATTTCTTAAGAGCATCCATATCTGTTGGGCTAATCTTTTTGTAAGCATCCATTGCAATAGCATACCGAATTGCTTGAATTTTTGAAATACTAACCTGATAGTTTTTAAAAATCCTATCGCGATCAGATTTATCCAAGCTGTTATAAATAAGTTCGGCATGTACTGCAAAATAATAGGCCGAATCCAAATCAAGCTTACTACAATCGGGTGCCGAAAAAACTAATGCAAGTCCGTAAAATGCAGGTACTAATTCTTTATTTTTATTAAAAGCTTTACGAAAAATATGTTCTGCTTCAATATATTTCTTTTCATTTACCAACTCAAAACCTTTTGTTGGACTTTGCGAAAACGAAACTTGAGCAAAGAAAACGATAGATAAGAAAAAACAAGCGAAAAATTTCACGAAAACAATGTGTTAGTTCAAGAGTGAAAGATACTAAAAATGTATTACACTCGCACAATTGTTACGGTATCATAAAATGATATCCCAATGATACCGATATTGGCAATACTTCGCGATTGAGAGTTATATTATTATCTTTTATATATGTGTCAATTTCTGAACTTCTGATTGGGATTAAAAGAGAAACAGATAAAAAGCTTTTATACGTTTCTGAGAATCGAATGTCGCAACCTATTCCCAAAGTTGGTCCATAAAATTGTTTGTATGCATTTGCATGATACTTCAAAGTAAATTCTTTTTGTTTCGAATCTGTTTTTATTAGTGTATTATATCCATACATTCCTAAAATATAGAAACTAGTTGGTGAATGCATTGGCACCTTATTGAATCGTATTTTTAAACCAACATTATATCCAATACCAGCAAATGTATATCCTAATCCTCCAAAAACACCTATTTCACGCATGGGATATAATAGAATATTAACACCAAACCCTCCGTAATCTTGTCCAATTCCAAAACCAATCGATTTAGTGTCTAATATATAATTTTGCTTACTTGAATCAATGCTTATTTCATCTTTGCTAAAATGAATTGTTCTTATATCAAGTCGGCTCATTTGATTATGAGTAGCGTCACCATTAGAGCTCGAATTATAGAAAACAGAATTTGAATCAATATCGATGACCTTACCTATTTGAATTGTTCCATCGTTTCTAAAAATAGTATCTTGACTTTGACTTTTATATGCAATAAAAACGAAGAAGAAAATGATATAAATGTTTGATTTCATTATACGTTCCATTATAAATATTTACGAAGCCCCACATAACATCCACCACTAATAACATACGATTGTTCATTCATAATAGAACGAATAGACGTTTGAATAAATGGACCAAATTCTATTGAAAATGTTTTAGACAACGAATATGAAATGCTTGGTTCAAAAGATGCAAAAAGGGCAAATGATTTAAATTTCTTCGTTGAAATATCGACGCATTTATTCGAATTCGAATCGTAAATAAATCCTGTTTTGCTTGTTACAAATGCAGAAGTTAAGCCCAACCCTACACCAGCCGAAGTTCTTTTAGAAACTTGCCAAATATATTTAAAATGACAAGGAATTATTACCCATTTAATACTATATCCAACATGCGTAATTACGGTGCTATTACGCTCAGTAATATTATACCATTGCCGAGGTACGGAAATATATGTTGAGTCATATTTTACGATATGATTTCCTTGTAAATCGTAATAATCTCCAATTTTATATTTCTGCCACATTTGAATTGTATCTTTTCGCAATTCATAGTCTACAACTTTCGTTGATTTTTCACTTTCCGAAATACCTCTTTGCCAGTAGCCTCCAACCCCAATTTTACATTCAATATTGTTGTGTTTGCAACCGAAATTCACATTTGCTGATAACGATAAATCGCCTAAATTTTTAGCTTCTGGTATTATATCAGAATATTGTGGAGATATACTTACTTCACCAAACCATTCATTTTTAATCTTGGTTGAAGGAGTTACAACAACTAAAACAGGTGCTTCTTTGGGAATAATTTTGGTTATAGTGTCATATACTTTAAGAGTATCATATATTACAACATGTTTCGTTTTCGTAATTTTAATAGTGTCGTAGGTGTGAATTGTGTCGAGAATAACTCGATGAGCTACAGTTTCCGTTTCAGTTGGTTTTACTATTGAAGGGAATGCTGGTATCACAATAGCTTGCATTGGAGCCTGATGTTTATTTGTTATGACAATATATTTCCCCATTTCATAAAACACCATGTCTTTGTTATTGATTAGACATTGTAATATTTCTTTTAAAGTAGCATTCTGAAGTTTTAGTGTTACTGTTTTTTGAGTATTAAACATTTGTGGATTGTACATAAAATGTACTCCGGCTTTTTTTTCAATAAGCAAAAGTGCCTTTTCGGTAGTTTGTTTTTGAATGTTTACACTTATCAGTTTAGATAAAAGCACTGAGCCGGCATACATTTTCGATGTGCCGGCTCCAATAAAAAACAACAGTAAACTGCTAATTACTAATACCCTAAACTGCTTCCCTACCATCAATTCTTTGTATTGTCTGTCAATAGTATTGTATTTCCTTTTTCTACTGTTTTCAAATTATACATGATTGTTATAAGCTTTAAAACAGAATCGATTTTTGGTTCTTTAAGCTTAACGGTTAATTGTTGATTGTTATATTTTGTGTCGAGTAATAATGTTGTATCGAAATATGATCCTAAAGTCGTTATTACTTCTTTTAATGGAGTTGCATTAAAGGTTAATTCTTTTTGTTTCCATGCTAAAGCATTTACGAAAAAGCCTTTTATTGCAGAAAATTCGTTGTGAGCAAAATATGCAGATTGACCTGCAGTAAGTATAATTGATTTTGTTTCGTCAGTTATTGAACTTACTTTTACTCGTCCTCGGGTAACACTTACAACAACCGAATCGGCATTACGTGCATTCACATTGAAAGCCGTTCCTAAAACCTGAACTTTAATTTTTCCAGCCTCAATTTCAAAAGGGCGAGTTGCATCGTGTTTAATATCAAAATAAGCTTCTCCAGTCAATTGTGTTAATCGTTTTTCACTAACATCTGTTCGATATTGCAACGAACTTTTTTTATTAAACTCAACGATACTTTTGTCGGGTAAAGAGTAAGCTGATTGTTGAGTATTGCATGCAAATGAAATAGATGTTTGCGATGGTTTGATTTGTTGTTTTAAAACGAAGAATATACTACTACCTAAAACAACAGTAACAACAGCAGCTACGGCTAACCATGGACGAAAAGAAATAGTTTTTGCTGTCTTTTGTGTTGATTTTTGAAAATCGATAAAAGCATTTTTTCCATCAAACGTAGATCGAAGTGGAGCATAGGTTGTGCTGTAAAACAACTCTTTTACTCGTTGAAATTCTGCTTTATGTGTATCGTTACTGCGAACCCATGTTGCAAGCATGTCTATCTCATTGCCAGTAGCTTGACCAGCAAAGTACCTCCATAGTAGAGCTTCAGATATTATTGATTCATTTGTATTCATTATTTCGAATTATTATTGTTTTATATGAATTATATAAAGTATTAAAAATGCACCTGCTGGAACTAATGCTTTTAACTTTTTACGCAATTGTCGAGTTGCGTTCGTTAAATGGCTATCAACCGTTCGATGCGAGATATTTAATTGCGATGCAATTTCTTTGTAGCTTAGTCCTTGCATTCTATTAAGTTCAAATATTGTTCTACATTGTGTTGGAAGTTGTGATATTGCATCTTCAATTTCAACACATTGTTCTTCACTAATTAGTTCATCGGTAAATTCCATTTGTAAATTATGTAAAAATTCCTCTGAATCGGTCATTGGTTTTAATTTTATGTCGCGTATTTTATTTAAACAAGCATTGTGAACACATTGAAAAATATATGTTCGTAGATACTCGGTGTTTTGTAGTTTTTCATTCTTTTCCCAAAGTTGTATTAATGTTTGTTGGACTATATCTTGAGCATCATCTGAATTATTTAAAAATCTCAGAGCATACACACACAAGTCCGCAAAATAGTTACTATAAATAAGCTCAAACGCTTTCGAGCTATTTGCTTTTAGGGCTCGTTTTATATCTTGTTCAATCTTTTGCAATGTCATATTGTTTATGTTATCTGCAAATATATTCACAAAAAGTAATTGTACTTCTTTTTCTTAAACAATTTGGTTTTAATTATTGTTTTATCATCGTTTTATTTATTATTAAATCATCTGTTTTTATTAGCACATTATATACTCCTTGTGGTAGTTTCTCAATGGATATTTTAGCTGAATTAACGTCTCCATTTAGCTCAAGAACCATTTGCCCTTCAATATTATATATTGAAATTTTTTGAATGTTTTTTGCTTCAACGATAAAGTCATTTATAGCTGGATTTGGATATATTTTTATTAACTCAACATTATTGTCTTCAATTGCTGTAGAAACTATGGTAAAACTTGTTTTTATTGATGTTACTCCCGTCTCAATATTAGCGGTCGAATAACTAAAAGTCATTGTTTGATCGGTAGGTAGTAGTTTGTTCAATTTTAGATACAAAACATTGCCTCGTTTTTCATCTTTTAGTACCGACATTACTTTAACATTCTCGGTTGAACCAACGATGTTTATACTAAAATCATTTTCCATTTTATCGTAAAGCGGAAAATCGTTATCCAACGTTAATTCTAATTGTGTGCGACTTCCAAATATTGCAACTTGGGTAATTGTAATATTGGGTAATATAACAACAATAGTGCTGTCGTAAATAAGATTCGTTTTAGGTTTTATTAAATATATTTTTGTATTACCAATTTTATTGCTTTTCAAAAGTCCTGCATTTGAAATACTGGCTATCGATTCGTCTTTTATTTTAAATTCATATGGAAGATTATTGGTTGATATTACACTATTATTTATTCCAACACTTTCACCGTCAAAAAGAGTAATGATTGAATGGTTAAAATAGATATCTTTAATTTCTACGATATTTGTAAAATCTTTCCATTGTGATGCTTTTTGATATTCGACTTTTGCTCCAAATGGAACATATAATATACATGTCGATTTGTCAATATTTTCAAAGACATAAGGACTTGGAGGATTTAATGGGTTTGTTGATAAATCAATAGGATTTATAGTATTAGCATAAATCGATTTTATCTTTTTACAATTATCAAATGCATATCCACCAATTGATGTAACGGTACTGGGAATATATATTGATTTTAAATTTCTACATTCTTGCAAAAAATTCTGTGGAATATGAGTAAGCTTTGATGGAATATTTATTGACGTTAAACTAGTGTCGCCCGAAAATGCCATTGGCATTATTAATGAAACCGAATCGGAAAGAGTTACCGTTGTTAAATCATTACAACTAGCAAATGCGTTATTCCCAATTGTTGATATTGATGATGGAATTGATAGAATCTTAAGTTTTGATCCATTAAATGCATATTGATCGATAATTGTTAGATTGGGAGGAAAAGCTATTGAAGTTAATTTGGTATAACTAAATGCTTGATCACCAATTTCGGTAACCGATGCTGGAATTGTTATTGAACTTAATTCTGTTTGACTAAATCCACTTAAAAAACTCACTTTAGAAGGTATTGCTATTGATGATATCTTTGTTTTTGAGAATGCATTTATGTCGATTTTTGTTATTTCCGTTGGAAGATATATAGAACTTAATTTAGAAACATACGAGGGTATAGACGGATTAAAGAAAGCTGTTTGAGGAATAGCATTTTCATCATAATATTTTTCTTGAATTGTAGATGAAACGTCGGCAGGTATTGTTCCCGAATTTCCATAATATGCAGCAATTGAAACCGAACTAATATTTAAATTCGACAATTGTGGCATATAATCGCGCATTGTTGCAAAATCGCGTGCATCAATTGTTCCCGATAAGGTTAAATGTGTTATACTATCCATTTGTATTTTATTTAGTAGCTTGGATAGACTTCCGGGAGTACAGTTAATTGTGTTGGGTAACATTTCTACAATATTCAAAAAGTCGGACCATTGATTTGCTACAGTATATTTTGCTTTTGTTCCATAAGGCACATATAATGTACACGTGTTTTTATCTACATTTTTAAATACATCGCTTGTTAATGTTCCTGATGTTTTACTTAATTCTATTGGATCATTTTTATAGACATAAATAGATTGTAATCCTGTACAATTTAAAAAGACGAGTGTTTCGATACTTTGGATATTTGATGGAATTACAATTGACGTAATGCTGGTATTGCCCGAAAATAGTTGTCGTTTAAGTATTGTATCGGCAAGAGGAATTGTAAACGACGATAATGTAGCACATTTTGCAAATGCTGAATCGGCTATTGATTTGACTGTTTGAGGAACTGATATCGATGTTAGATTTGAACATCCGCCAAATGCGTAAATTCCAATATTAGTTACCGATGATTGTAATATTATAGAATGAAGTGATATACATGATGAAAAGGCATTTTGAGCAATTGATGTGCTTGTTGATGGAAGTATTATGTTTGTTAAACTATTTTTGCCCAGTTTCTTTGTTGGATTGTAAAACGCATTAATGGGAATTTCGTTTTGTGCATACACGTATTGAGACGTTCCCGCTGTTCCCTCTTTTCCACTATATGCTTTTATTTTTGCATTACCAATATCTAAAACGGTTAAGTGAGGCATACTATCGCGGAGATATGCAAAATCACGTGCATCTATTGAATCTGAAATTATAAGGTTTTCGACAAACAGTTTCTCTACTATGTTAAGAATTGACGATAATCCTCCTGGATAACATTTCACATTTTTAAATGTTCCCGAACCTATTTCAACAATATTTAGAAAATCTTTCCATTGTTTAGCCTTTTCGTAGTAATATTTTGATCCATTGGGAACATATAAAATACAGGTTTTAAAATTAATGTTTTTAAACACATTACTCGAAATATCGGTGTTACTTAAATCAACAGGATAGATATTATTTGCATAAATAGATTGTAATCCAATACAATCTTTAAAAGCTTCATTATAAATTACCGTTATATTCGATGGAATTGTAATTGATGTTAAACTAATACATCGTTCAAAATAATTTTGGGGTATAACGGTTATCGAATCAGGAATTGTGATGTTGTTAAGTTTAATACAGCCCGAAAAAACACCTTCAGAAAGATAATAATCCTCATCGTTTGTTTGTAATGATGCGGGAAGATTTGTTGTAGTTATATTTATGCAGTTTTGAAAAGCTCCGGTACCAATTGTTTGTACCGATTGAGGTATTTCAACTGTTTGCAAATTGGAACAATCGAGAAAAGCATATTTACCAATATATTTAAGTGTTTGGGGCAACTTTACTGTTTCGAGTTTATGCTTCCCCACTCCTTTTTTAATATCGTAAAACGAATAATCGGGTAAATAATCGTCGGAAAACGAATCTCCAAATTTTTGAATTGTTGTGGAACTAATATCTAAATATTGTATTTCGGGCAAACTATCTCTTATAAATATAATATCGTTATAATTTAAGACACCCGAAACGGTAAGATCTGTTATGCCGTTTATTTGGTTTTTAGGTATGGTTGCATTAAGTTTTCCTGCAATTTCATTTGGGAAATAAGTTGCATGTATCTGGAAACAATAACAGAGGGAAAAATATAAAAAAAAAAGCTTTTTCACTTTAACTGGTTTATATTGTTTATGTGTAACAATCTGTTATTCATTATTCAATCCCATAAAAACATATTCTATTTTAATAGGTTTTATTTATAGACACGAAAAAGGAATAAATACCGTAGTCGTTTTTCATTATTTTTTGAAATAATATTTTAAACGAGTCAATTGTTCTTTTCTAAATTAATGATTAAAAAAAGCTGCCCTATGTTATTGAGGCAGCTTTTAAGTAATGGGAAGAATAGACTTTTGTATAAACGGATGAAATAAGCAGACTTACAGTTTATGTGTTTTTATATACTAAGGGACTGCAAGTTTGGATGAACCAATGTTTATATAAAGCAATAATTCATTCTTATAACTCTTATTTTAGATAAAATCGCTGTCTTTGGTTAATTTAACATAAAACGTACCATCGGTTGCAGTTCTTGTTTCACCTTTTGAATTGGTAAATATTATCGTTTTAAATGAACCTGTAACTTGACTCTTCAATGCATTATATTTTGAGATTGTAAACTTACCCGATTTTAAATACCACGATGCTAAATTTTCATCGTTGTATGTTGCTTCACCTGGACTATATATATCATAATCGCCAGCACCTCTTATCGCAAGTTCTTGTGCTGTAAGAAATATAGATGAAGGCTTTTTTGTAATTGCGTCCGTTTTGTATCCATTAATTAATCCTCCATCAGTAATCAAGGTCGATTCTGTACTTGTGGCAACAAACTCAACGCCATCAATTTTACATTTAAAATAGTAGGTTTCTTCTTTCTTTGTACATCCCGATGCTATTGTTGCAACTATCCCAAAAAGGAGAATGAATTTCAATATTGTTTTCATTGTTATATAGTTTAAATTGTTATTTTAAAACGTTTTCCAAATATATGTCTTTTGAATTATTTGACCAATCTTCGCTGTATATATTTTATATTTTGCTCTAAACTAATGTACAATTGGAGTTTTTCTACATAGAATAGGAGCAAAACAATGTAGGTTAAGAGTTTTCCTATGTAGGATAAGAGTTTTTCTACATGGAATAAGAGTTTTCCTACATTGCTTAGGAGTTTTTCTACATGGAAAAACTCTTGACCAATGTAGAATAAGACCAAAACAATGTAGGTTAAGACTTGTTCGATGTAGGATAAGACCAAATGGATGTACAAAAACTCTTATTCTATGTTGTTTAAGGGAAATATAATCCGAGAAATCGTCTCACCTTCGTAGAACCGTTGCATGAAACGGCTTCCAAATAGTAAAATCATGTAAAAATAGAAAAGAGCCGTTGCAGGCAACGGCTCTTCTAAAATCTTATCTTTATTTCAAACTTAACGAATCTTTATTCATTCGTTTAAGGCTATTATCTCAAAATTAAAAAACAAGAA
>Ga0302286_10001443_pt1 | contig 17716 bp, 14 predicted proteins | sample III_Fen_E2_3_FD_198765 | JGI IMG/M metagenome (GOLD analysis project Ga0302286, IMG submission 198765) | Peat permafrost microbial communities from Stordalen Mire near Abisko, Sweden - III_Fen_E2_3 | ecosystem: Environmental > Terrestrial > Soil > Wetlands > Permafrost | place: Sweden: Abisko...
AAATAAAACGCTCGACGAACTGACAGTTATTCTTAAAACCTATAAAAATTACCTGCATAACCAAACGGACATAGAAAACGGGAAAAGAGCTGTTAGAGCTATTGAAATTGAGGAGTATTACCTATCACATCCTGAAATTGACACCTCAATGCCTGATATTCGAAGCCTGGTCATTGGGGTAAAATTCGATCGCCTGTCACGGAGAAAACATATTACGAGCCGCTTGAAACAACGACTGAAGGATGGTATGCTCGATGAAGTTCAGCGTTTGCTTGACAATGGATTAACTCCCGAACAACTTACCTATTATGGTTTGGAATACAAACATATGACCCTTCACCTGACCGGGCAGCTTACCTATCAGGAGATGTTCGAAGGATTAAACGTTGCTATTCACCAATTTGCCAAACGACAGATGACCTGGTTTCGCAGAATGGAAAAACAGGGGACCGTGATTCACTGGCTCGATGGTTATATGCCTTTGGACGAAAAAGTTGCTCAAATCATAGAATGGTACTCAAAAGAAAATTAATATTTTTCCTTTTTCCTATATCCTTGGCCTCCAAACAATCCGCATGACACACAGATCGGCGTCATCTGATTGCCGCACCAAACAATTCAGGTATTCATTATCCGTATTTTGCTTGCGGGTAACTGCAATCTGATCACCAGCCTGCCCTTCTTTCAGGTAATTCACCTCCAACTCTGCCGGCTCATAAGCGTTCAGAAAATCTATTCCATAGTCATCCAGTACCCGTTCCAGATATTTTACACTGTTAAAGTGTTTATTAATATCGAGCTCGCTGAACAGAACAGGAAAATAATTTAACCTTTCAGCATGAGCGTCAGGTTTGATACGTTTTGGATTCCTGCAGGAATTCGAATCGGTATGTTTTGGAAAAGTCGCCATGAAATCGCTTAACCTGAATATCCGGTGGGTTTCCATATCGAGGATGAGCCAGGCAGAACTGGCCCGAAGAAGCACCTCTCCCCTGTCATTCTCAACTATATATTCGCGGTAGGCATACATTCCGTCCGTACCCGCCGACCAGGTGTTCAGAATAAGCTTATCTTGCCAGGCCGGGTATTTCTCAACCTGGAAATACATACGCGACAGTACCCAGAACAGATTATTGCTCTTCAGACTATCGTATCCCCAGTCCATAACCTGGGCATGCGCCCAGGCAGCTTCGATCAGAACATTAAATAGTGAACCAATCGACGCTTTTCCGTATTGATTGGTCTGATAGGATTTCACGGTTAGTTGTTCCTCATATTTTTCCATTTGTACTGGTTATTGTAAACCTTTATACAAATCTATTGTTCAGTTTTGAATTACCAATCGATTTAACGACTTTTGCACAAAATTTAGATATTTCATGGAAAAAATTATCATAAAAACACCTGAACAGATAGATGGTATCAGAAAGAGCAGCAAGCTTGCAGGACAAACGCTTGAATACATTGCCGAATTTGTAAAAGAAGGTGTAACAACAGAATTTCTGGATCTGAAAATTGAAGCCTATATTCGCGAAAATGGTGCAATACCTGCTACTCTGGGGTACAGCGGATATCCCAAATCATCCTGTATCTCTGTTAATGAAGTCGTTTGCCATGGAATTCCATCCGATAAAATTATATTGAAGAACGGGGATATTTTAAATATTGATGTGACCACCATTCTGAATGGTTATTTTGGTGACACCAGCAAAATGTACACGATTGGTGAAATTTCACCCGTTGCATTCGAATTGATCGAGGCCACCAAACATTCCCTGGATTTAGGTATTCAACAGGTAAAATCGGGAAATCAATTTGGTAACATTGGCTTTGCTATCGGCAAATACATCAAGTCGAAAGGATTTAGTGTGGTTTATGAGTTTTGCGGACATGGTGTCGGTATTAAATTTCATGAAGAACCACAGATTGATCATTCCGCACGTCGGAATACAGGACCATTTATGAAACCAGGCATGACTTTTACCATTGAACCAATGATCAACGAAGGCAGACCCGGAACTATAGTCGATAAGGCGGATAAATGGACTGCACGTACGGTAGACAAAAAGCTTTCAGCTCAATTTGAACATACCATTCTGGTCACTGAAACCGGATTTGAGGTATTGACCGACGTAACCGGAGAATATTAACGAAATAAATAAGCTAAGGTTGTAATTCATTATTTCAAATCCATGTTCCCGGTTATACTCCAGTAAAGATGAACCGTTGATCAGACACAGTTGTGACCAGCTCAGTTGTAACTTGATAACCGAAAATTGCCAAATTGCCAAATTGCCAATTTCATGATTTGGCAATTTGGCAATATATACTCGCAGGATACAATTTTAAAGGTAGTTTGACCCAATTTGACTTGTTCCATTGCTACGTTGTGTTTGTGGCGTCATTACAGAGAGGTAATAAATTCGTCCCTTTAATGACAACGAGTCTACGGCTCTTCACTGTAAATCCCTTAGGGATAAAACTACAAATTTCACCTGTCGATATTTACCATAACCACTCCCTGCGACGGTACAGTAGTGCTGAATTGTTGAGTAAATTTACCTAGGTCCTTTTCGCGCCACAAATCACGGACAGTATGTTTCCCAGTGACACGCAATTCAGACCAGTCAACCTTTATATCCGTTGCACTTTTGCCCCGGTTAAATAAACCTACCGCCTTTGATCCGTCAATCCTGTTTTTGATCATCAGAAAGCAATCATCGCTCCTCTTGATTACCTCGGCACATTCACCCAATGGATCCTGATTCACCTCGATAACTTCAGGATTACACAGCACATTGAGGGTAAATGCATCCAGTTTTGACATATCACCGCTATAGATCAGCGGGGCGGCCATCAGGCTCCACATCGACATATAAGCGTACTGCATCGCTGCAGGCATTAGTGTTAATTCAGGAATACCCATTTTGTTTGCATTGCCGATATACCCAATCTGAATATAATCAGGATCATTCCATTCACCCGGTCTGGAGTATTTGCGGTGCTCACAGTTTTTCAATGCCACATCAAATATACGGTCAAGTTCGAATCCCAGATCTCCTGAAGTACGCCAGCAATGCCCGCCAACTTCACCACCCCATTTCCAGACATCGCACATACCATACTGACACAGGTTAAAAACCATATCCCGATCCAGAGATTTCAGAATAGTCCCCATTTGACGGTATGGCTTCTGGAATGCCTCAATTTTATTGTCCTTCCCTGCTATATCTCCATAAGAACACCAGTCATACTTTAAAAAATCAAATCCCCAGGCAGCAAATTGCCGTGCGTCCTGTTCTTCGTGCTTATAGGCTCCGGTAAAACCACCACAGGTTAAAGTGCCGGGTGAAGTATAAATACCTGCTTTCAGCCCTTTTGCATGGATATAATTGGTAAGGCTTTTCATGTCAGGAAAATAACTGTTCGGAATGACATTTCCCTGATCATTTCTTAATGGGCCAACCCGTTTGGGATCATTGTTTTTGGAAGCATTCATCCAGCAATCATCAATGTTCACATATTGGTAACCCACATCAGCCATTCCACTGCTGATCATCACATCAGCGGCCTCCCTCATCATTTGATCGGTAATGCGGTCGTAATGGGCATACCAGTGATTCCAACCCATCGGGGGAGTTAGGGCAAGTTTGTCTCCAGACACGATCTTGAAGGTTCGGCTATCTTTCCCTTTTGAATTGGTTGCCTGAATTGTAATTGTGTATTCACCTTTCCCGGGAACCTTACCTGTAATTATACCGGTTGAAGGGTCAAGTTTCAAAACGGAAGGCAGTCCTTTTGCAAAAAAGCTTATTGGACGGATTCCCTGACAAGGAATTCTGTATAGAAAAGGATGACCGGGACGACAACCGTAAACTAATGGACCGTTGACACGAGGTTGTGGCTCTGGTGCCGGAGTTAATAATTCGGGGAGACTCTTCGTCTTATCTTTTCCTTTTCCCGCGCAATAGGATATAGTGGATACTAATCCCAGCATAGCGAAGAACATTAAAAACAGATAAACAGTTAATTTACTTTTCTCGGTCATGATCTTTAGATTTAGTTTCATTTGGTAAGGTTCAGGATGCTTTCAGTGCTAAGTTCAACTTTTGGATTAAACTTTACCCCGGACATATATTTTTTCAGACTGTAAAGCAATTGTAGTGCTTCAGGACGGTGATCCACTTCTTGAGTCAGGTCGATTCCAGAAATCAGGATCTTCCCTTTTCCAACTTTGCCCTCAAAGATCAGGGCCAATGGACGATTGGTAAACCAGTCATCTATTACCCGTACTATAGGTTTTAAATCTTTAGGGAAATCCGTCAGGTTGATGGCATTGGAATGACTCATGGCATCCCACCACTGGTAATTGTTATGGAATTCAGTCGGGAATTCAGCCAGGGCCGGATGATTCGGATTGCATAAAATACCCAGAGTATTGGGTGCCTGACCGTTGGTCCAGGCGGTATTCCAGAAAATGCTTGAAAATCCGATCTTCACCTCCCCTCCCATTTCTTTTGGAAGATTTCCTTTTTTAAGGTTTAATAAAACCAAACCCCCATCCTTCAGAAATTGAATTGACTGTGCATCCATCTTCTGAACCACCCTGATCTTCTCAGCTCCCGGAATTACTTCATTAGTTGCCGGATAAACCCAGAAATCCCAGCTGTTGCTCAAACTGTCGATAGTCACTGCCAATTTCAGCTTTTCAGGAATTAAAATGGTAGATAGTGGGAAGGAAACTGATCCCAGTTTGAAAGCATTACCAAGGGGAATATCTGTCTTCGTAAATTTACCCGATTGAATAATCTTACCCGACTTATCGGTAATTTTCCACTCAGGTATACAGGCTTTGATTGGTCCATCGCCATAGTGAGCCACTTCAATATCTGCCTCAAAGGAATCGTTATTGGTGAAAATACATTTCTTCAGGCGTGCCAATGGAACTGTCGAATTGCAAAAATGCCGGTATTCAGTTGGCGTAATGTATCCTTTTTCACCCCAGAATGCATTCAAAACCCCTACCAAAGCAGTTCCCTGTCCCGGGAAATCATGCAGATCGAGCAACTGGAATCCTCCAAAATGGGATGTCCTCAATGCAGCTTCAATATCCGCCTTATAGCAAAGTGCCTGTAATTTTCCTGATGCAAGCAAAAAGCTGTCAGCCAGTTGAGCCATACCATGATCCTTCAGAGTCTCCTGAAATATTTCGAAGTTATGGGCACGCAAAACACCATCATACTGGACTATTTCCTTGAAATCTGGATAAACACACCACTGTCCGATCTCATGACTGACAACCGGCTGCGGATACTTCGAATTAAATGATGACCAATCATAATCAGTCCGTGGCGCCTGACTGTTAATAATACTTTTCAACTCCTGACCCCAGCCCTGAATGCGCGGATCTGCTGTGCTCAGATAATCATTTTCATGAAGTAACGGCCATCCTGCTCCTGAAGTAAAAATCCTGCGGGAGTCTTTGTTCTTCCAGAATTTTACAAACCCGGTCAGGAAAGATACCTGGTTTTTACCCGCAGGCTCGTTGCCGTAGAGCATCATACAAAACGAAGGGTGATTGCCATATTCCTCAACCATTCGCTGACTTTCATCATAAAGGTATTTGTCGATTGGTTTTCCGTCACCGATGGCCGACGATCCGTTAGCCCAGGAAGAACATTCAACCTGCAGGTAGAAGCCCGACTGGTCAGCCGCATCGAATGCTGCCTGTGGCGGACACCATGAATGGAAACGCATATGATTCAATCCATGAACCCTGCAAATGCTGAAAATACGAAGCCATTCCTTAATGTCAGTTGCAGGATACCCGGTTTTAGGGAAAATGGCACATTCCAACGTTCCCCTCAAAAATGTCGGCTGACCGTTTATAGTCAACTGATTTCCAACCGCTTTAAATTCCCGCATTCCGAAGGTAGTGGTGCGCAGATCTGTTTCTCCCGAAGTTTGATCTTTCAGGCCGACTTCCAACACCGAGATATTCGGATGAAATTCATTCCAGAGTTTCACTTCATCACCCAGTTCAAGGTTCATCGCAAGAATATTTTCATCGTCCTTCAGTTCAAATTTTTCCTCTTTCCCCTTTCCTTTTTCTTCTATTTTCAGATTTAGTCTGACCGATGTTGCTTTCCCCGTAGTATTCTGAACCTTCACCTTAACAGTGACTGTTTTATTCTGAATATTGGGATAAACCTGTATATTTTGGATGTTTATCAATGAGTGAACTTCAAGATAAATCTTTCCCACGATTCCATTCCAGTTGGTTTGAGTATGATCGGATATACTATGTGAATTCAGACCCGGATCAATGTCCTTTACCCGATTGTCGACACAGATGGTTAAACGATGTTTACCCGGAGTAATGAATTTGCCCAGATCATACCGGTGCGGAGTCCCCAGTGAATTTTGCAGGCCAACCTCCTGGCCATCCACCCAAAGATGACTTTCCCAGTGACATCGTTCAAGATACAAGTCTACAGTCTTTCCCTTCCAGGCATGCGGGATAGTTACTTCCTTCTGATACCAGGCAGCTCCTTTGTAATATTTCAAAGGTTGCAGCCAGAATGGTATTTTAATGTTTCCAGGCTGACGAAACCTTGCATATTCCGGTCTTTTAAAGAATGAACTGTCGACGATTTCTCCGGTCCAGGGTGTTTCTACCGTAATCTCATCTCCCTTGCCATTGGAAGTCAGGGAGCCTGGCAGTTTCAAACTATCAGCCAAAACACGGTTGAACCAGGATTCTGAGATGCCTTTGTCGCCTGGATCCATGGCAAATTGCCAGGTACCCGCCAGATCCATCCTTTCCCGTGCTAAGGGATTCTGGCATGAAACTGCAACAACAGCAAGTAAACTGATTATTAAAAGGTTGTACTTCATGTTCTGGGGGTTTTAGCTTTTTTGTTACAACATCTTTTCTATTTCTTCCAACGATTTACCTTTCGTTTCAGGCAGTTTTTTCAGGATAAACAGGAAACCCGAAAAACAAATCACGCCATAAAGCCAGAAAGTACCGCTCGCATGGAACATCTTATTGAGGATCGGAAAGGTATAGGTTAGAACAAAACATGCAATCCAAAGAGCAGTCGTGGCAATAGCCATCGCGGTTCCACGGATGCTGTTGGGGAATATTTCAGATAAAACCACCCAGGTAATCGGCGCAAGGGTCATGCTGTAAGTGGCGATGGCAAACATGACCAGCATCAGGATAACCAAACCTTTTAATTCAAAAAAATAACTTCCGCCCAAGAGGAAATATATAACCGCCAGCCCAATTGAACCCAGAAGCATGAGTTTGCGCCGTCCCCAGCTATCGACCATGCGCATGGCAATCAAACAGAATACAAGGTTGACTGCACCGGTAATGACAATATTAAAAAGGATGTCACCGACCGAATACCCTGCCGAGGTGAATACTTCTTCCGCATAATTGAAAATGACGTTGATGCCGCACCATTGCTGAAAAACAGCCAGCACAATTCCAAGAACCAATAAGGGTCTCACTTTCTTTGACTTTAATACTTTCCAGTCAATATTCGAATGTGTACCCTGAAGCGTTTCAGCAATATCCTTTTGTTCCTGTATGGCGTATGCTGCTCCGCCAATCCGCTGAAGGGTGGCACCGGCCTCCTTCCATTTTCCTGCCTTGGCCAGAAAGCGGGGGCTTTCAGGAATGAAAAAAGAAAACACAAAAAACAATACGGCAGGAACGGTACCTGCCCAGAACATCCAACGCCATCCATTTTGACCATTCCACGAATTCAGGATGAACTCATTGGTTGCCCCCGCCTGTACTTTTTCAGCAATCAGGTAATTAACCACCTGTGCGGCCAAAATGCCAATGACAATGGTAAGCTGATTGATCGAGACCAACCTTCCGCGCATTTCCGCAGGCGAAATTTCGGCAATATACATGGGCGAAATGGCTGATGCCAGTCCGATGCCCAGTCCACCGATTAAACGGAAAATGATAAAAGGTGTAAACTGATTCACTGAACCGGTCCCGATGGCTGCTATGGTAAACAGTGCAGCAGCAGTGATCAGTGGTAATTTACGTCCATACTTATCTGAAAAATAGCCGGAAGATAAAGCTCCAAACAAACAGCCGATTAATGCGCTACTCATGGCCCAGCCCTGCATATACGGAGAGTTGGTAATGTCGAAAAAACGTTCGTAGAAAGGTTTGGCCCCGCCGATCACTACCCAGTCATAGCCGAACAGGAGTCCTCCCATGGCCGAGACCAGGGTGATGCCCAGAATAAACTTTTTATTGAAGTGATTTGATTCCAATTTGATTAGGTTTAGTTATAACAAATATAGAACTGATTTTCAGCAAATGACATAAACAGCATTATGAATTTTAGAGGTTTTATTAAAAATATGCTACCTGCGCATCCTTAGAATCAATAGTTCTTTTTATGGAAAGCATTTTCCAAATTCAATGTTCCCATCTTACCAAAAACAAAAAGGCTGCCCTGAATGTATCGGACAGCCTCATTATTTTGTAAATTACAGTTTTGAATCTCTGCCTTATTTCTTCGAGATGCAATACAAATGTTTATAACCTCTTAGGAACAAGTCATTTCCAACCACCACGGGTGATGCCTCAAAGGTATCATCCAGTGTGTTTTTTGCAAGAAGAGCAAATTCACTTCCCGCCTTAACCACATCAACTGCACCCACTGCGGCAACATAAATCTGATCTTTACTGGCCGTAGGTGAAGAAAAAATATCACTGATACCGTCCAGCTTCTGGTTGCTGTAAATAACCTTTCCGTCTTTGGCATCAAGACAAGTAAGAATACCTTTGTTTCCTTTCAGAAAATAAAGCTTTCCTCTCATCAACACCGGGCTGGGGGTATATGGCGTATCCTGGTTGTATTCCCAAAGGATAGCTGCCGTTCCTGTAATATCTCCATTTGCCTTAGCCAGATCAACTGCCTTTAGTGCATTTCCGCGGAATCCACTCATCAGGTACAAAATACCATCTGCATAAACCGGATTTGGTATCACATTACTTGTCATACCCTTTAATTCCCAAACGATCGCACCAGTTTCAAAATCATAACTCCTGACTTTATTGGTAGCACTGGTAATGACCTGCGTCTTTCCATTCACTTCTACCACAAGGGGAGTTGTCCATGAAGTCTTTTCATCCCTTTCGAACTTCCAGACATCTTCACCGGTCTTCTTGTTCAGGGCATACATAAAGGATTTTCCCTGGTGATCCCACTGAATGAATATTTTATCTTTATAAACAGCCGGTGAACTGCCTTCGCCAAAGCTGGCCACGATGTCCATGACTCCGAATTTGCGTTTCCACTTCACATTTCCTTTCATATCCAGGCAATACAGTCCACGGGAGCCAAAGAACGCAAAGATGTTTTCTCCGTCAGTGCAAGGTGAATTCGAAGCCCAGCTTCCCAGTTCATGGGTGCGCTCGGCAGGCACTTCTTCATCCACAACAGTCTGCCAGTTAGTCTTTCCGGTAATCTTATCGATCGACAGTACTGTGAATTTATGCACCATGTCAGTCTGCGTAGGTGACATGGGACTGGGTGCTGCCTCAGCGTTCTTCTGAACCTTTATATCGGTGGGAACTGCCGAAAGTACAATAATCTGGGTTCCCCATACGATGGGCGTTGCATGGCCTTTTCCCGGAATCTCGATCTTCCATTTGACATTATTGGTTTCGCTGAATTCAACCGGGGGATTACCTGTTGTTGATGCTCCTGTTTGATTAAACCCACGCCATTCTGGCCAGTTTGCGGTATAATCTGTCGCTTTGATCTGAGCCTGAACCTGACCTGCAACCATTAAAAGGAAAAGGGATAAACAAAAGTAAGAGGTTTGAAGAATTGGTTTTCTCATCATATCAAATTTTAGTTGGTTTAACATTTTTATTATCTACTGATTCTGCTTTTGACTTCAGGTTCATAAAATCGTTTAATCTATACGTTGAATAAGTTCAAACGCAATATTGTGCCAATTTGAAAATAATATTTCTTGCCACCAAGACACCAAAACACAAAATTTCACTAAACATACTAACTATATATCAAGTCTTTGTGAAATTTAGTGTTTGGGAGTCTTGGTGGCATTTTTTATCTTCAATTAAGGATCAAAGATTTGGATATATAAGTTGAGACAGTGATTACAACCAAGTTAATCCCGGCCTTATTTCACAAGTTTCGAGATCTCTTTAAACTCACTGGCATCGGAACTGCGGATAAGTTCAAATAATACCGACTCCATGGAAGTCATCATGATCCCTTCGTGACGGAAACGTTCAGAGGCCAGGTCGATGGAATCGAATGAGCGTGACGAAATGCAATCCATGACCACGATTGGATGATATCCTGCCTCTTTCAGATCAATGGCTGTCTGTAGCACACATACATGCGATTCAATGCCGCAAAGAATCACATTCTGCGCACCCGACAGTGCAAGCTTCTCTGCAAAGACAGGCTCATCGTAACAACTGAAATCTTTCTTTTCGATGGGTGCAAAATCCTGAATGACCGACTTAATCTCATTGATGGTTTCCCCCAAACCCTTGCTATACTGCTGAGTAATAAACAAAGGAAGACCCAGTATCTGCAATCCACGTATCAGTCTGGAGCAATTTTCAATCAGCTGTTCCTGTTCCTCCATCACCGGAACGAGTCGTTCCTGTATATCAATCACCAATCCAACGGTATGTTCTCTTAAAATGCGCATATAGAAAAGCCTCCCCTAAATCCCCTCCACAAGAGGGGACTTTAAAATTGTTTTGAACATTATTTATCCTTAATAATTTGAACTAGAATAACCGAAGCGGTTTCCGCTCCCTCTCCTTTGGAGAGGGTTGGGGTGAGGCCTCTTTCTTACTCCCTCCCCTCCGGGGAGGGTTGGGGTGGATCCTCTTTGGCCTGCATCCTCGACTTATCTCCCAGATATCCTCCATGATGCCGTTTGGCGTATTCTTCATTGTTAAAGCCGATGCGTTTCATCATCATCACCACCAGAACATCTCCGATTACGGTCATAACCGTCGTCGAGGTACTTGGAGTCAGGCCAAGAATGCACACTTCCTTTGGATTGCCCGTCTCAAGGCAAACATCGGCCACCCGGGCCAACTGCGAATCCTTGTGACTGGTGATAACAATCAGGGGCAAGTCTTTGTGAAGATTCTCGGCAAGATCAACCAGCTCCAATATCTCACGGGTCTTTCCTGAGTTCGAAATCAGCAACAGCACATCGTTGGGTTGAATCACCCCCAGGTCACCATGCTGGGCATCGCTGGGATGCAGAAAGACGGCAGGTGTCCCGGTCGAACTGAAGGTCGTGGCTATGTTCAGTGCAATCTGTCCAGCTTTTCCCATCCCTGAAGCGACAAGTTTTCCTTTCATCCGGTGAACCCGCTCTTCAATAATGTTGATGGCCTTTTCGAACGAATCGTTCACTGGAATATTCTGAATGGCTTCGGCCTCCTGACGAAGTACCTGTTTGATTTCTTCAAGCATGGGATTTGTTTTTATGTCTGCAAAAATAGGTAAAATGTTTAACTGAACATTAATACCCCAGGCTTTTTAAGTTAGTGAATCCTCAATCCACTCTTAAATCTCATTTGGATCACATGACATTGTTGTAGGTAAGCGGTTTCAAAACCAACCCGCCTGCCTCTGATAGGCAAGTGTGGAGGGCAGGTATTCAGTTATGTCTTTTTTGAAATAATCTTACTTTTTTGAAAAATCTTAGTAACATGGATCATCCCCCACAGCCTTAATCTTATCTATCTTATGAAAATAGATAAGATTGGACTCTGTGGTTTTTTGCCGGGTTACTAAGGTTGAATTAAAAAAGTAAGATTTTAAAAAAATTACAATTGACTTTGCTTTCACCACAACAATGTAATGTTATACCATCTTTTTTTGCCACAAAATCTCAAAAACACCAAATCTCACCAAAGCATAAGGTTTCAACATCAAGCTTTGGTGTAATTTGGTGTCCCGGTGTTTTGGTGGCATATCCTTTTCTGACTTTTCATCCCTGCCCTTGCCCCTGTTTCTCCCTATTTCTATCACCTATTCAAAACCAAATTCCCTTTGAACTGTTTCTATGTTTTTAAAATAGAAACAATTCCAGTTTGATTGATCCAATTATCCAGATATTTGGATGTTGATATAAATCAGGCGATACCGATAGATTATTATTGAAATAACTCCAATAGATATACACGAAACCTCTATATTTGAACGTTAGAACTGCTAGAGCACCAAAAATCAAACATACTAATCATTAATTTTATTTTGAAATGAAGATTCACGAATATCAAGCCAGACAAATTTTCAGGAATTATGGCATTCCTGTCCCCGCTGATGTATTATGCTATACCGTGAGGGAGGTTGAAAAGGCGGCCGTTGAAATCGGCGGCATGGTCGTTGTAAAGGCCCAGGTATTGACCGGCGGTCGTGGTAAGGCCGGTGGCGTTAAGCTGGCACGCAATCTCGAAGAGGCCATTAATGCCGGGAAACAGATCCTGGGAATGACAATAAAAGGGCTTACGGTCGAGAAAGTAATCGTGACCAAAGCCGCAGACATTGAAAAGGAATTCTACATCGGTTTTGTCAACGACCGCAACACCAAGACAGTGACACTGATGGCCAGCGCCGAAGGTGGCGTAGAAATTGAAGAGGTGGCTAAAAACAATCCCGAGAAGATCATTAAGTATCCTGTTAACCCGCTGACCGGTCTGCTGAATTACCAGGCCAGGAACATTGCCCTTCAGCTCTTTGGCAACATCAACCAGGCACAGAAAGCTGCATCTATCCTGGTCAAATTATACAAGCTGTTTATTGAAACTGATTCTACGCTGGCCGAAATAAATCCCCTGATCCTGACCACTGATGGTGATGTTCAGGCCATTGATGGCAAGATGAATTTTGACGACAATGCCCTTTATCGCCAGCCTGCAATACTGGCCATGCGTGAACCTGACGAAGAAGAGATTCAGGAAATTGCTGCCCATGAAAAAGGACTGTCCTACATTAAACTCGACGGAAACATCGGTTGTATGGTCAATGGCGCCGGTCTGGCCATGGCAACTATGGACATGATCAAGCTCTATGGCGGTTCGCCTGCCAACTTTCTGGATATCGGCGGAAGCTCCAATCCACAAAAGGTGATTGATGCCATGAACATCCTCCTGAGCGATAAAAATGTAAAATCAGTCATGATCAACATCTTCGGAGGCATTACCCGTTGCGACGATGTGGCCAGAGGACTCCTCAAAGCGCTCGAAATTATCATTACCGACGTCCCCATCGTGGTTCGCCTGTCAGGAACCAACGCCGAAGAAGGGCTGGCTATCCTGAAGGAAACAGGGCTTCCAACCGTAAGCTCTATGAGCGAAGCAGCAAAGAAGGCAATTGAGTTAAGTAAGAGGTAGAAGAGAATAGACAAAAGAAATAAGACACAAGATAATAGATGATAGATACAAGACTAAAGACAAAAAGAATAAGGAAAAATTACTTATTTCCCTTCTCCCGTCTTACGTCGCCCGTCTTCTATCTAACATCTAATATCTAATATCTAACATCTTCTTAAAAACAAACCAATCATCAATAACATACAAAAATGAGCATATTAGTCAATAAAGATACAAAACTGGTGGTGCAGGGCATAACCGGTCGGGATGGTAAGTTTCATACGGGTCGTATGGTCGAATACGGAACCAATGTGGTTGCGGGTGTTTCTCCGGGTAAAGAAGGCGAAACCGTTGAAGGAATTCCTGTTTTCAACTCCGTCGAAAGTGCCGTGAAAGCTACCGGCGCCAATACATCCATCATTTTCGTGCCGGCTCCCTATGCGGCCGATGCAATACTCGAAGCTTCCGAAGCCGGTATTAAGCTGGTTGTAGCCATTAGTGAAGGGGTTCCTGTTCAGGATATGATCCGCGTCACACCTATCCTGAAGCAAAACGGCACCCTGCTGATCGGACCGAATTGCCCCGGACTCATCACTCCCGGCGAAGCGCTTATCGGAATCCTGCCAACCATGATTTTCAAGGAAGGAAATATCGGATTCATATCGCGCAGCGGTACCCTGACCTATGAAGTGGTGAACCTGCTTACCCTGAACGATTTTGGCCAGACTACCGTGGTGGGTATTGGCGGAGACCCTGTTGCCGGGTTGTATTTCATCGATCTGCTGGAGATGTTCGAGAACGATCCCGCCACCATTGCAGTGGTGCTGATTGGCGAAATAGGCGGTGACGCCGAAGAACAGGCAGCACGCTTTATCGCCGAAAAGATGACCAAACCTGTCGTGGCCTTCATCGCAGGACAGACAGCCCCTCCGGGAAAACGCATGGGCCATGCTGGTGCCATCATCTCAAGCGGTGCAGGTACAGCAGCCGAAAAGATTGCCGCCTTCAACAAGGCCGGAGTCCCCGTAGCCAAAGAACCTGCAGAAATACCTGTGTTGCTTCGCAAGAAGCTGGATGGGGTGATCTAGGGGGAAGGTGCTGTTGTCAGTGGTTGTAAATGGTTGTCTATGGTTGTGGAGCCCGCTTCGGAAATGATATTTCTTGCCACCAAGACACAAAAACACAAAGTTTCACCAAACCTGCTGCTTGGTTTGGATTTCAAGCCTTGGTGTAATTTGGTGTCTTGGAGTCTTGGTGGCAATTTTTATTTTATATTTCTTAATTTTGTCTTGACAACCATCGACAACAACCGACAACATTGACAACCCTTGAATCGCCCCGCTATGTTGAACAGCCTCAAAATAGATTCCGAATCTGAAATCCCCAAATACCGACAGGTGGTCGACCTGTTTATTTCGGATATCGAGGCAGGCATTTTCAAGCAGGGGCAGCGCATTCCTTCCATTAACGAAACGAGCGAGGAACTGCTGCTCTCGCGCGACACGGTTGAAAAGGCCTATGTGTACATGAAGAAAAAAGGGATTCTCCTGGCTGTTCGTGGAAAAGGCTATTACATCAGCCAGACGGATGTGAGCAAGAAGCTAAAGATTTGCCTCATCTTCAACAAACTCAGCAACTACAAACGAAGCATCTATTATTCCTTCGTCAAAACCATGGGCATCAAGGCCAGCGTTGACGTGTTTATCTACAACTACGACCTCGATGAATTTAAAACCATCATCTACAACAACCTCAACCATTACGATTACTTTGTCATCCTGCCCCACTTCCGAAATGAAAATGCAGGAATCAGTGAAGTCATCAAAAAAATACCTTGTGAAAAGGTACTCATTGTGGACCGTTTCCTGGAAGAACTGAAAGATTACCCGGTGGTCTACCAGGAATACGACAAGGATATCCAGACGGCCCTGACCTGCGGCCTCGATCTGCTGCGAAAATACAGCCGGCTGAACCTGGTGTTTCCACAGGCCGAGTTTTACCCCCCATACATTGTTCGTGGGTTTCGTATCTTTTGCCAGATCAACGGATTTGAAAACTGCATTATCGACCGTATCGAGGATACTGAAATCCAACACGGCGAAGCCTACATCATCGTCTCGGATGACGATTTATATGCCTTCATCCGCAAGATCAAACAAATCAACTGGACATTAGGAAAGGATTGCGGCGTGGTGGCCTACAACGAAAACCCGGTCAAGGAAATCCTATGCGACGGAATCACCACCATCTCCACCAACCACGAAGAAATAGGACACCTGGCCGCCCAGATGATCCTTACCCGCAAGTTCGAACGCATTAAAAGCCCTTTCCGCTTTATCCGCCGAAATTCACTGTAATCATTTCTCAAATTCTGTTTGAAATCCGCCGAACAGGCTGTGGCACACCTTTTATTCAAACAATACTCATGCCGTATCCGACTGTTATCTTGAGTATACAAAAAGTATACGTCAAGATTACAATAGGTATACCTTATGTGTTCGTGAACACACAAGGTACACACAAGGTACACACAAGGTATACACAAGGTATACACAAGGTGACAGGAGATCCTTACTGGATAACGACTTCAGGAAGACAGGAATCCAAATTTGTACATTGATTTGCCGCGGCTCAATAGCGGTGGAACCACCAGCAATTGCAACCTATTGACAACCAAATACTTTGATCAAGAAATAAGCAGGTTGGACAGGTTAAATAGTAATCAAAAACATTGTGTTGAAGGAAAGTATTCAGTATGTTTGAAGAACATATTCACCAAAAACCAATAGCTATGAGATTAGTCTTCAATCCTCCCAAAGTGATATTCCCATAAATAAATAGATATAAAATCATTAACTTTTAAAGCGAGTTCTTAAATGCCCGAAATAGACAGGTATATAGCTTTTAGCGTTAATTTTAAGAATCCAGATACAAATTACAGAGTATTCATCCGGGGAAAATTATAATTATGAAACAGAGAAGCAAAATTTCGTGTTACTTACTATTGGGAATTTGTGTGTTATTAATGTTTTCAAGTAGTTGCAAAAAAGATGTTGTGAGCAATAATCAGACAGTGACTGACATTGATGGCAATATTTACCATATTTTGACCATAGGAACACAAGTTTGGATGGCAGAAAATCTTAAAACAACCAGATATAGAAATGGTGATTCGATAGGCACAACATCTCCTGCTACCTTGGATTTAACGGATGAACTTACCCCCAAACACCAATGGGCTTACGATGGGAATAAGATAAATGCAGTTACATATGGCCGGTTGTATACCTGGTATGCAATAAACGATTCCCGAAACATATGCCCCACAGGGTGGCATATCCCAACCGATGCTGAATGGACAACATTGACTGATTTTTTGGGAGGGGAAAATACTGCACAAACAAATCTTAAGGGAAAAGGATTTTTACCTCAATACGGAGGTTGGCGGCCTTCCGATAATTTTACCGATTTGTCTATGATGGTTCTCTGGTGGAGTACAAGTGATGTTAATCCCAATGTGGAGCCAGGAGCGTTTGATCAGGTTTATTGCAGGACAATGAGTAATAACGCAAACGGCATTTTCAGAACTTACCGATATAAGAAAAGTGGTTTGTCAGTGATTTGTATTAAAGATAATTAAGTTATCGTTTATTCTAATTCCAGTAAAATATTAGCCGAACTTTAACGAGTTGATTGTCCCTCCAGTAACTGGCTTATGGGGAGAGTCATAAAAGTACCCGATCCTTAGGCGGTAAAAGTCACACTACCAGTACCGTTTTATTTCAGTATATGGTTCGCAGGGGGTGAGAGCTGCCAGTAAAGCCAATACCTATACATTGCTGTCTAAAATTTTGCAACTATTATTATGATTGAAAACAGATATATGTTTATATTCGCATATAGTTGTAAAATGAGGTTTAAATAGATCGAATATGAAAACAGCAATTAAAATAACACTTATCCTATTGGTTTTTAGCAGTATTATTTCCTGTGAAATACAAAGACCGATCGTAAAAATGGAATCGGATAATAACAAGACCTATAAGGTGGAGTATTTATTTAAACACGACGGTTGTAAAGTTTACCGTTTCAGGGATCAGGGACACTATATTTATTTTACAAATTGCAACAATGGGGTAACCAGTATCGAAAATGATTCGACACAGACAAAAGTTATTGATCTGACAGGGAATAAAGTTACCAGGTAAATTATTGGGCATACTATAATCATGCGGGCTTACCTGGCAAGATTGGGTCAGCAGTGATTCATCAACTTACAGAGTGAGTTTG
>Ga0302286_10001444_pt1 | contig 17698 bp, 10 predicted proteins | sample III_Fen_E2_3_FD_198765 | JGI IMG/M metagenome (GOLD analysis project Ga0302286, IMG submission 198765) | Peat permafrost microbial communities from Stordalen Mire near Abisko, Sweden - III_Fen_E2_3 | ecosystem: Environmental > Terrestrial > Soil > Wetlands > Permafrost | place: Sweden: Abisko...
GAATTAATAGAGGAAATCATCATTGTCATCTTGGTACAAAAATTATTATTTCTTAAAACTTTCTGAATTCCTCACAGGGAGATGATATTCAAATGCTTCAATACACAATAGCTGTTCCCGTTGAGTTTTTAACTCTTAGTACTGTTCATATAAAGCACTGAAAAGTTCTCGAAGATGCATTTTTTTTTCTTTATTCTTAACTGCCTTGATTGACTTAGTTTCACCTTATTTAAGATTTTTTTAGTTACCTGACTAGTTTTAACTTATCCTACTAGGACTATTCTTATTCTTCCCAGCTTGCCCATTGATGAATAAATCATCATCAAACATTTGTTCTTTATCCCAATGATTTATTTCATGTTTCCTGCTTCTGATAGCTTTATTTGCCTTCTTTTCAGCTAGTTCTGTGTTTTTCATAATATTAAAAAAACAACTCAAATTAATCCCAAAAATCCCTTTATTATTAAATTCATTAATTACATTCAATTTGTTCCTGTGTTGGCTTCATGTAGGTTGTATGCTTGCTCTTGTAATTCAGTTTATTCTTATGTAGTGCATCCTATTAGTCCTCATCTTCTGATCCTGATAGAGAAGAAAAAGACTTAAAATAATCCCTGCTTTTGGAGAATTCCCCGGACACATCAGACTCCTCTTAGAATAGCTAGCTTTCATCTGGCATTTGATTCTCGCATAACTACTGCTGTTGCTGTTGTCTTTTCTTACGTAACATCTTTTTGCTGGAATCTTTAGTAAGTTTATCGTTAATCTTGTTGTTATTTTGAGCCTGAAAACGAGGATTTAACCCAAATTCAAACACATAATTTAGTAAAAATATTTCTTACAACCACTCCTTTATTTCCTCCTTCTTCATCATCTTTGAGTTTCTCGATGATTTCTTCCTTTTCTTTGATCCTATTAGATCGGATGTTGCCGTTGTATTTCTTGAAAATCTAGCCTAGAGCTTACTTTTCAGGAGTATTATTCTCCAGAGCATCTTTCTTCGCAGCTGCTTTGAGTGGTTTCTTTTGCTTTACTGGGAGTAATGAAGTCACTTCGTTGATGTCTTTCAGCATATCTTGAAGCTTTCCATCAGTTAGATCTTTCTCTGCTGGGCTCGCTGGAACTTAGTCTGATTCTTTTGGTTTTTCTTATTGTTCCTTCGAGTTGATATGCACACTAGATAGAATTGTTGCTTTCTCCAGATCAACGATATCCTTTTCTATAAAAAAAGAGATTATTGTGACAAATTTGTGAACACAGTATCAATCAAATGACATTTTAACTGACTTGAACCTGATTCAGCAGCATTGAAGAATCTGCTTAAAGGGCTGCCTTTTTTCTCACTAAATGGACTTTTCTTCGATTTTGGAGAAAAATTTACATTTTCTGAGCTGTCTTTGGATTTTTTACGCAGAGTATCAGCCATTTTGATTCTTGTGACTATAGGCTATTTGAGAGAGGCATTCTTAGGAGAGAGCTGAAGAGGAATACTTTATGTGATATTCTAAGAGAACGGAGAGCAATCTTAGGGCAAGGATTATTATAATAATTCTTCTTCTTGGTGAATGTCTGTTTTATCTTAATTTTTTTAATGCTAAGCGACCATTTTATAAAAGGTCTGCTATTACAATTGAGAATTTCTCCCAAATATGCTCTGAAATTTCAAGCATAACAAATTAAAACCTGAAAGAAAATGAGCGAAATAATTATTAGGATTTACCTTTTTAGATTAAGGGGAATTTTAGATGGAATCTTGGATATTTTTAGGAGATCCTTTGATCTTGCTACCTGACTAAAAAGTCCTTTGCTATTTAGAGGTAGGAGATGCATCCATTTGATCGAAAATACTCGTAGTCACTCCTTATATTTCCGATAAGCGAATCTTAAGATTTTCTTAAGAATTATTATTCTAAATCAGATTCTTACTACCGCCATCCTACTTTATGCTGTCTACTCTTCTAATGTTAGTCTTTGAAAGCAAACTTTTGATGTTAGGATGGAGGCGTTCTTGTTTAAGAGATTTTTTAGAAGTTTTCTTGGTTTTTGAAGTACTTTTACCTTATTAGGGAATATTTTTGCTGATTTGGACATCATGTTTGTCTTTTGTTAGGTTATTGGAAACGGATCCTTTGGGCTGAGAGTTTGAATTTGGAAGTAACGAGGATTCTAATGACGACTGAGATGAAGATGAAGAAGAAGATGATGATGATGGCTATTATTCTGATTGTTATGATGACAATTATTGTGAAGATAAATCATATTTGGAGGAGCCCGTTGGATCGCTTTTCTCGGGCTATTAGAGTTTAATTGATACTCTTTCCGTTTTGGTATCTTATTTAAGCTTAGTTTAAGTGATCTGCTTGCTACTTGCAAGTTTGGAATCAAATAACTTAAGTTTAAAAGCCTAGCTCAATCTCACTTTCTAAGCAATATTCCACATTTTACTTTTCCTCTATTGTAGATGTTCTCCAAGAACTTCATTACTAGTTGATCCTGCTTATTTTTTTTTCTTGAAATTCAAATTCTTAGAATGTGCTTATTCTCTATTTTCTTATCCTTCTCCATCTCCATCAGAAGAATCTAAAGAATCCGATGAAGTTTGTAATTCCATAGTTTTATTAAGAAACTCTTCAAATTTCCTTTTGTCATGCTCACCAGATAGAAACTCCTTCGAATCCAAGATGTCAAACGTCGAAATCACATTGCATTAATCGATCTTATGCAAATAATTCTTCAGTTAGAGTTAATATGGCCACCAAAATAGCAACTAATTCTTCAAATCAGTCTCTTCTAAACTTTTCTCACCACTTAAGTACTTATTCAAGTTAGTTTGTTGATAGAATTCCACTCCTTCCTTGTTTTTAAAATTGAGTAATCAAATCTAATAATTATGTTGAATAAATTCTCTTACTCTTTGCAATAAATCCTTTCTGTGTTGTATTTCAGGATGATTGAGTAGCTGATCAAACTCATAGATATTCTTCCCATGCTTATACCCGCAGACATAATGAAAAACAAATTGCTAAGCTTCCTTCTGGAGTCTCATGAATATATCTGCTTCGTTGTCTTCTGCTTGGACAATAAATTCAAGGATATGTCTGAGAATACCTTTTTTTAGCTTAGCACGCTGGGATTCCTTATCAAGAATACTCTAATATTAATTTATCATTTCCTGCAACTCAGTTTTGTATGGAAACTATTTTGACGTCTTGTGTGTTTCCTTGCATAGCCAATAATACTCCCCAGTAGCTTCATTCAAACGGAAACGCCATTTGTCTGCTGAAAAAAAAAAAAAATGAAAAACATGAAGAAATTAACAAAAATATTAACTATTTTTAGGGTATTTTTTCAATAAGATGCATATTCAAAATAAACCTCTCGCAATATCTCCAGCTTTTCCAGAATCAATGAACAAGAGAAATTCATGAACAAGGACAAGAAGATGAACTTCTTCTGGCAGCTATATGTCTATTTCCTGAGCGATCACCAACAGATGCTAGTCAAGTAGATTTTCCTGATGGCAATGTTGAAACACGTTAAAAGGTTGTTGATTATCAGTATGCTACAACATCTCATGGTTAATCTCCCTAGTATTTTCACTCTAAATCCATAACTTTCTTGGAGTATCTTCGCAGTCTCGTTTCTAGTTCTCTTGTGGTTCTCCTATGATTTTCATATTTTTATTAGAATTAGCATCTTGATTAATCCTGCCATCCTCATCATTATCTCCAAATTAACCTACTTGCTCTTCTTAAACAGACTCCTAACCTTTCTCTTTATTCTCAATGATATTTCTTAAAATTTCATTTATATCCACAGTGTATTCGTTTCCCCAACAATTCAAGAACACCATAATATGCTGGGACTTTCCTCTAATCCATTCATTCCATGTTTCAACTGCCAACTAGGCTTGTTTTTTACCCTTATTACCTTGCTAACCTTTCCATTTTTCTTGAATAATTCTAATTATGTAACCTTCTCCAGGATGACAAACCAATGCAAGATTACTAAGTAAATCAACATATAACAGCTATTTATCTCTTTCTATACTCACCCAACCAACTGGTAGCTCAAGAGTAACGAAGAATCTAGCCATCCAGTAAGATGATTCATCTCTTAATATACCAAATTCTATGATTTTCTGAGCAATAACTTACGGATCTTATTTTAAGAATCTCTCATTGCTGTTCAGTCTCAACTTTAACGCTTCAAAGTCGTTCCCATATTGTCGCTGTTAAATAACAAATAATCATAACCATAAATTTTTTTTTAATTGCTTCTTCCCCTCCTGAATTTTTTTAGTTTTTATCAACTACCTCATAAAATTCCTCAGCTAATTGAAGAAGAGTCTTTGCTTAAGCAACCGTTGCCATGGAATACATCGAAGAATTACTGTTCTACCCTCCATGATGATCATCCTTCTTCTGAGCTAGCTCTTTCAACGATTCTTCAAGACGAGTTAATCTGATAAAACAAATCAGAGCAAAAACACAAATTTCTAGTTTATAACTCATTCGGTTTAAATAAGTACTCCATAGTATGAGTCTTATCTACAAGGGAGTAGACATCAGGATGGTTGAATAGTTATTGCTTTTTAGTTAGTTTTTTACTGGTTCCAGTAATATCTCTCTTGCTAGTGATATGCACCTTGGAAGATATTTACCCATTATTGTTGTTATTTTTCAAGGAAAGTGGCGAGGAAGCTATGGACGTTGTCTATTACTGTTTCAGAGTTTTAGTCTTGTTGAGAATTACTGAAGATTGATTTATTGAACGTGTCGAGGTGTTAAGTAGGTTATTAGTATTAGTGTTGTTTGTTTTGTTGTTGAGAGACGACTGATCTGCATTCATTTAGGAATCGACAGAATCGGAGTTCAAGAAAAATTAACTATTTCTATTCAATGGTGATACAATACTTGATTTGAAATTCTCACTAGCTTTATTGAAATTCCATTTATCTATCCTCTCTTCACTTTCATTGAAACCACTGCTTTGATGACTCATTGCTAAGAAATGCTTGAAATACGGATGCGATGAGGAAAATGTTAGTTTCTGCGTATTGAAATACACAATCTTATTTCTATCATCCAATTCTTTCTCGATATTTTCATTTAACACATCTGTTTCAGCCATTTTCTAGATTAATTCCATTGTCTTCTTGTCTGATGCAGTTGCAACCCCAAGTTAGACTTTGAGTTTCTTCATTTCTTGTTACACATATTAAGTGTATTACAATAGATCTTGATGGTTAGCATGGTAGCTAACCTAGCCAGTGGTTTTTCTGCTGAAAATGCCTTAAAGAAGATTTTAAAATAAATTGCTTCCTTCAGTGTTTGCTCCGTTAAAAATAAATGATTCACCAAATTATCCTTTTATTCTATTATTATTCCCCTTTGAGAACTTCTTCTCTTGCCCATTCGCAGGTCGCTATGGTAAGACCATGTTCTCATCAAACATGTCTCCTTCTTGCACACCTGTTCTTAGTTATTTGCGTATTAGCTTTATGGATTTGGTGGTTTGCTCCATGATTTCTATGTCTCTTCGAGAGCTTTTTAATTACTCCAAATTACCCTTAGATTGCATATTTTATAAAGGGCTTCCTTTGCGAGAAGATACGATGATACTTTTCTTTTTTGAGGTGATAATAGGACTGATAAGATTAGGTTTTTTGGGAGAAAGTAAGTTATTTTTTGATGGCTGATTTGAGGAAGGAATTAGAAAATTCATAGGTTTTGGTAGGAAAGATCTTGGCTGGTTTATAAGTGTCTGTTGCTGATGCTGATTTCGGGTTTCAAGTGATTTCTGTATCGATAGGTTCAACTTTTCTTATTGTTGATTTTGCAAGTTAGAATCAAGATACTTAGAAGGTCTAGGACTGGCTATTTTCTTCAAATGATCCTCATTGTTTGTTGTTTAAGATTGTTTTCCATCACTGGAATCACAGCAATCATCATTTATAAGGTTGATTTATATCTTGATTTCCTTTGATTTTGAGTGATTATTTGTATTCTAGTCTTTTACAATATCTCCATCATTTGGAACAGTCCTGCTGCTACTTCTATTTTAGGTGCTTTAAAAATCTTAATGCTCCTACTATTAAGCAGATGAAATACCTGGTAATACTAGCAAAATTTCATCCATGTTTATTTAAGAGCCTTTATACTCAATGCTGGTAGATGAAAAGTCAATGAAAAATTATCTTGTGTATGGTTGTTTTTGTTTTTGATTTATGTTTTTTATGTATGTATCCTTCGATTTAAGTCCTAGAATTTAGTTAGTTCTACGAGTGTTTTGATTCAAAATAATATCAGCATTCTTTGGATACCCTCCCATTATTAAGTGATATATATTTTTCCTTTTTGATTTCTTTGGGGAGGTTTGTAATATTTTATTAAAAACAATTTAATATTTTAGTACCCTAAAAGAAGCTGCTTGGAAAGATAAAAGAAAAAAGGTGATTTGTCAGCAGTGCAGTGAAGTAGTTCTCCTCAAAAATAGCGTGAAGGATAACAACGGATAACAGCGATTTCGTAAAAGGACATAACAATTTTATGAGCTAACCGCAACCACCGAATAACCCGCAACTAAAAAATGAAGAATAGCAGGCTAAACTTGGTTAAAAACCTGCTAATACTGCTTCAAGACCAGCTCCCGATAAGCTCACAGCGAAATTCAATTTCATATAAATCTCCAAGTTCGTCAAATGCGAATTGCAAAAGAAAACTTCTCTTATTGAATTGCGACTCACATTCTCCAAGATTCTTGGTAAAACTCTACCATTTACAAACAACTTTGTCTTTTTGGAACTAAAGATGCCATTTTAAAAAAATAAAAATAATAACAACAACACCAACAACAGGGGATGGATGGATGCTACTTTTTTAAGATGTTTCTTTTGAATTTTTTCCTTTTATTCCATCTGAACCACTTCAGTTTAAAATCTTTGTTTAAATATTTCTTTTTTTTATGTTTTAAAGAGCTCGACTTAGCTGGAAGAAATCTAGTGTTTGAATTATAATAAGGTCCAAATCAGCCTACTCGTTAACTGAATGAAATAACACCCCTTGGATAGCAAGGCATGGATGGAGTATCTTATGATATCAACGTATCTCTGCAGGATTATGGAGCTTGAAGGAGAAAATAAGCAAGTTTAGAAAATCGCTCTCTATACTTTCTCCATCTCTCTTTGCCTCTTTTTCCTTTACAATCTTTTAATATTTTCTAGCTTATTTATGGCTATTTTTTGTGTATTGCATAAGTGTTTGTTTTTAGTAAATCCTAGCTTATTCATCATGTGCATTTAGCCATATAAAACTGTCTTTTATTTGATATTACTCGCTTTCTTTAAAAATTGTGCTTGCTGAAAATATACTTAATCAATTCATACGTAGACTTTTTGTTTTTAACAAATCAAAATATCTTTTTGTAATCACTAACACAATCACTTTCTTTCAACAGACCGGAAATTGCTCTAAAAAAAACTAATAGGTTTTTGATGGGAACATTTTGGCTACATAAAACCAATAAAACCATCCCAATTATTCAAAAATATTGATGACCACCTTAGAGGAATGTGAAAGATTAATCATCAAAAAAAAAGCAAATCACCCAACTACTTTTTTTTTAATATTATCAAAAAAATTGTATATTCTCGATATAAACTTTATGATCGTATTCGTTGTTTTTCCTATTGTTTCTAGCCTTTATTGAACATACCAATCAAGCCAAAATGATTTTCTCAGTGTCTTTACACATTAAAATTACTTTGGAAGCGAGATTTAAGTCATATCTTGTGATTTTTCTGAAAGAAATTATTTTCTTTTTTTGAAATTCAAATCAATAAGATACCTATGATGAACTCTATTTTCCTTTAAAAGATGAAACGAGAGAACAATCTAATTTATAGTTGGCTGGTCGTTTATTTTATCTAAACTGATTCAAAGAGTCCCTCTTATTTATTCTTTAAATTTCAACTTGTAAACAATTCAATAAACATCAAAATTGTTGTAACATTTACTTTCAAAAAAGCTGAATAATGGTTTTAATTATTGCTTTTTGACAATTCGAGATTATTTTTTGTTGGAGGAAATCCAACAATAATGGCAAATAAACCCATTCATTAATTTCATAAATAAGCTTCTTTTTATGTGCTTGATTTTTTTAGAAAAACCTTAAAATCAAGAAAGAGTTAACACTTTTTTACCTATTTTCCTTAAAGCTGTGTCTTTTAGAGCATTTACAGGAAGGTAATGAAATTTAAGTTAATCCAAGGAAGTTTAAACTAATCTCAGCAGCAAAAATAAATTTTTATATTATGAGTTTATTAATTAAAATTTTATAAAAACAGTGCTTCTCAATTAACTGAAGCAGACAGCTTTATAGGCTGAGGAATTCGGATAGGACTTGAAGTAGGAATTCTGATTAACCTCGCAGAGAAGTCCACACGGTCCTAGGTATTATTCCTATTAAATGCTCTTAATAGAAGTTGTAAATTCGTTAAAGGCATACTTGAATTTAACTTTAAAATCGAGCCATTTAGAAGGAAGTTCTTTCCAGACACTTAACTGGTTAGATGTGCTTAAAACGAAGGATATCAACACTTCATTCACAAAATAATATAATTTAAACAAAAAAAAAACTCATTCTTCAGCAAAGAGCATCTTACTTAAACTACAACAATCAAACAGAAAATGATTGGCAGTTTCAATTTCTTTGAGGAGATAAATTCACCTGCTTCTTTCTTCGACAATAGAAATGGACTCTTCAGTACCAGTGAGTTTATCTTTCTTTAAAATGTTAACAATGTTATCAACAACAACCACAATTATAATAATAATAATAATAATAATAATGTGAGACCTTCACAAAATGATTCCTCACTCAACATGAACTACAATCTGTTAGAGTCAATTTATTTTGAAAGTCAACATCATATCAACAAAGGTATGCAGCAATAAGATACGCTTATTGAAGAAGAAAGAGAATTAGGAGGAAAGTTGAAATCAGAATAAACTATCCTTCAACAACAACAACAACTCTAATAATCAGAGCAGATAGACATCGCAGATTTCTAAACCCGTCAAATGACCATATCTCCAAGACGCTGTAGAATCAGTTCCATCATAAGATAAAGTAGCTGCTCAAGTGACAGTGAAGAGGATAGCAATCAGAGTCTAGCTTTTTCTGAATAAAAAATCAGTCTTTTCTCAGCTTGCTTCTTCCTCCCAGGAGATATCTACCTTGACTTTAGCTACCTCACCAAGACCATTCCTATTGCAAATGCTCATTCTACCTCTGCTGGGATAGAGGATACCTCCATTATTGAGGAATCTTAGCCGTAATAAGGACTGAAATCATGTGCCTTAAATTAATGGAAGGAATGTTTTCGTGTTTCTAAAGGAGAAAACAATTATTTTTATTATTCCCTCCGGCCTACTTGTCTCAAGGAGAATTCCATTGAGTAAATACGAGAATACTTGAAGAATCACTAGCAAGCAATCTCTAGAAACTCTGAGAAAACTTAAAGCTCTAATAATTAAGACAACAGTGAATTATCCGAAAATTGTACATTCCTTCAGTAATTAAGCACTTACGTATATTAAAAGCAAGATAACTGCTTTTAAGTGGATGAAGTACTTGAAATCCCAACCACAGACTCCGTAAATGAGCACACTCAGAATAGCCTTGATTCTCATGCATTGGTTGATCTCGAGAAGCTCGGTGGCTAGATCATGAAAGAATCTGAAGACTCAAGTGGCAGCACTAATTCCTTCCTTTTTAGCTAGGTTTTCACGACACATCAATCCAGCGCAAGATAATTGCAGATGTTGATATTCTCAGGAAAATTCCTTGATATTTTGCACAGTTCTGATAAAAAGAAAGAACAATTGTCTACTTCTTCCCTCTTAAAAGAAGGAATTTTTGATTTTCTATCACCTCATAGCAGATTTATCTTTTCGAAATTACAAGCTACTGCAACTCAAAATGAAGATCAGAAGACAAAATAGAATCTGACTCTAATGACGAAGGATGGGTTTAAATTACCGTCAGTGGTCTCCGTAGCTGTCAAGAAAATTTAAATCGAAGGTGACACAATTCAATTTTTTGTATTCGATTTCAAAATCAAGATCAAACACTAGAAATGTCTTGCAAAACTGAGAAAAATCAATAAGCAAACTGATAAAGAAGATCACAAAGAAATCACGTCAAATTAAGTTTTAGAAACATTGAATTCTGGTAGAAAAAGAAGGAAATTCAGTGATAACACTAACTCCTCCCTAATTAATGATGAAATTGATCCATAACACCTTGAACAAACTTTTTCTTAAATCAATGATCAGAATAATTCCCATTTTCCTTTAAGAAAAATTTTAAAAAAAGAGGCTTTGGAAGGACAAAATAATCTTTGAAGAAAAAAAACATAATCTTCTTTGCAGTTAGCAGACAGAAAAGCACACATACACATTAAGAATTTACTTATTAAATATTTTCTCTCTTTCCTTTTTTCCATTTTTGCTTTTAATTGTTCTAAATTTTCATTTTTTTCTTTTGTTTCTATGTTATTTTTTACTGAGTTTTTAAATTGAAAAAAAAACACTGAAAACTGAAAAAGTTTTCTTTCTTCAAATTCAAAAAAGAGTTGGATTAGTATGGAAATCTAAACTCAAATAATGAGAGTTAAAAGAGTTGGTTTGCTAAAGATTGATAATTGACTTCATAAATAATGATAGATATCAATTAGAAAGAATAATGTTAAACAAAATTTATTGCATAATACAGCTCAAATCTGTTATTTCTTTGAACCATTTTTTTTCTTTCCTAGTGGTCTTTTAATCTTATTATTAAATTTAAAAATTGATCTGCACAAAAACTTATCTGCCAAATTGAATTTCATTCATTTTCATGAAGACTGAAATCCTGTAACCTTCACCATACAATTCACAGTAAGAAGTCTCAGTAAAAATAGGTATATCCTATCTTTTTCAAGAATCATAAGAATATACCAGAAATTGGAGATAACAGTTACTTCTATCATTATGTTAGCAGTTTCAAGAAAACCAAGGATATATTCAATGTGTATTTTTTATTTTTATTGGAAACTATCTAACAATAATAGCTATTAATAATTAACTTGTATTTTTTCAGATTCTAAGATTCGAGAAAATTGTTCTTATTATTTCCATATTTTGTTTTTCTTAGCCATTCAATCAAGATAAGCTTGTGCTTTTGATAATTATTTGATCACAAATGAATGCGAAATGTGTTTTATTAAATGAATTCCTTGTAGAATGCATTACTTTCTTTGTTCATTTCCCATATCATTGTACCATGTATTTAACTTAATTGGGGAGAAAAAAAAGAAAATTTTTCTCTTAAAGTTAATTAAACTTTTTTTTTTTGAATTGCAAATAGGAATCAATTTTTGGAGGTTTTCCATAAGTTTATTGTGAGGGGATCTTTTTTAATTAAGGACAATAAACATTGGGATGTCCTTTGAATCCCTCACTTTTGAGTTTAACTTTTTTATTTTTGAATTTGTGTTTGTTTTGTCTCTTTCAAATTTCGGAAAAAGAGAAAAGATAAGAATTATGTGGAAAAAAGATTTGATTTGATCATTCGTGATTGTTCATTTATATTAGTATTCATTCATTCTCTCATAACATCATTTTATATTGGTTGTCAGTGCTGCCATTTAAATGCATGGTCTTATGTCTGACAACTTATAGGTTTTTCATTTACATATACATATAATATGAAGTTTCTTCTGAGATAGCGGAACTTGTTATATCTCCTCTAAAGGCATATTCTGTTTTCTTCTACTGAATACTGCTAAATGATATTCTCAAAAAACTAGGTGAAAGTCGGATCGCATGGCACTGTAGAAAGTGCCCCTGGATGAAAAAATTGCTTAGCAGTCCCCTTCAGTAAAAAAGAAAATCAGCTCTTCTTTTTTTGGGGTTATGAAGATATAGAGATTTGATTAATTAATTAAATTGATTTATTATGTGAAAAGATTTTCAAATTATCAAACCCGCACAGGGTAGCTTGAAGATGATAATATATTCCCCCATTAGTTTTATTTGCCTCTTATTCAAATCAAGTAAGGAAAATCTCTCTCTCTTCCTCTTTAACTCAAAAAAAAAAATTAAGTAATTTTGCATTTTATTTTTTTCAGATTCAAAGCAGCCCTTTTGGAAAGAATACCAACACAGAATCAGCATACTTTTTGATCAGCGTAAGTGTCTGTAAGTCTTCAATTGAAAGATCTGGACATCCTTGCTTGACTGACCCTTTAGAATTTATCTGATTCTGAAAGTTTAACCCATTTTTGGGGATCTCTTCGTTTAGTTCATTTATCTTTTCCTTGACAAATCCTTCTAGCTCATCTCTCACAGAAGCTATAGCTTTTATTGCTTTTTGATTCCTCGACACAAGACTCTCAATGTTACAATTCAATGTTGCTACGTTGAACTTCTTTTGACCCTCCCATCCTTTTTCTACTCCTCCTCCTCCTTTGTCAGTCTAGAAATATTTCACAATCTTCTACTTAATCAAAAATTCCAAAGACGGAGATGGTTCGCTCTCTTGCTTAGGCGGATTAGAATTATTAGTATTATTTGAAAAAGCCCCTCCTGTCTGGATGTACTATTACTTTTTCTCAGCTTTTCCAGCATTCTATTATCGAAGAAAAGTTCTTAATTATCCATAGAATTCCTTCTTTTTTGATTAAAAGCTTGCTTTCTTTGCAAGCTGGGATTCTAAAAATTCGATGGGAATAGTTAAATCCAACGATTACCAAAGTTCATTGTACTTTTCCAAGTACTAAGTCTCACCAAATTCAGTGAGGAACTCCATTGCGATATCTTCCAGCAGAGAAGCCTCAAAATGAAATTAAAAACAAGGTTGCTAGGATATTTAATCAATCTGATAAGGCTGATGATTTGGATTACCAAGCAAGCAAATCACCCTCAGAGCAGTTTTAGAACATCTAACTTTGGGCAGATAAAGTGGAAAATCCTATTTCCATTCTAAGCGTAGTTTCTGCAAGGAAGGAGACAACGCAGAAGAGATTCTTAAAAACTTCTATTTTTATGCCGGCTGCAGATAGCTTTAATCTAAGAGCTCCTGAAAGACAATAAACTTCCTAGGCAGCGCTTTCTACCTGAAATCGTCTAAGATTTGATTATAATCCAGGAGTGTTTTATGCTAGATTTCTAGATTTTCCTAATTGTTTGCTTTGTATCCTCCTGGATTATTTTCACCAACAGACGAACACTTAGAAACCTCATTGTTTCTTAGTTTTAAACTGCTTTACCGATTTGAAATACCATAAATAGCATCAAAAGTAATCCCATGCAAACTTAAGACTTCATTCCATTTTATTCTATCATTTTCAACAATTACAATTACTTTATATGTTTACCCAATCCTAGCAAGAGCCTAGCTTAAATCTCCTAAGATAACCATGCCACTAGGGGTCTTTTTGTTCAGAGGTAACAACGGACATTTTTTTGATTTCCCTTCACAGCTGTAATCACTGTGAATGCTATTATTTGGATTCCTTTCTCTGAGTTTAGCTTCTTCATATGCCCTACTAGTACTTGGACTATCTTTTTCATCCGTATGCTGATGATTTACTGAATCCTATGAACTATTTGAACTTTAAAACCCAGAGTGATTATATTAGCAACTGCTATTACTACTGCTACTGTTATCTTAACTCTCATTATGATTAGCTCTGGTAAACGCTTTGTTGGTTTTAATTGAAGTATCTTAATTGAAAGGAGTATTTTCAGCTGTATTGCTACTACTACATTTTTCAACTGTTTCTTATTCTTTTCCCTATTTATTCTTTGTTTTCCCTGCATCTTCATCCTTTTCCTTCTCCTCATCCTCTTCATCTTCTTCTTCATCTGGTTGAATATTTCCAAAGAACGATTTATCGTATTTTCCTAGAACACCTTCAAAATGAAACACAGCAAAGCACCCTGCTTTCGTTTCCCTTTCTTTTTCGTTCTTCGAGAGCGCCTTCATGTGCAACAGACTCAGTTACCTACACTAAATTGTACACTCATAATCTGGTACATCAAAATATATTTTCTAGTTTTGAAGAAAATGCATTCGAGAGAAACTCGAAGAAGGATTAAATTTCTACGACTGAGACTAACGCTTAAATGGGGATTGCACTTATGATTAGGTTTGTTTTTAGTCAGCAGAATGTTGCACTTGTACCTCCTGCTCATTGTCTTTCTTTGTTGATGTCAGAAAATTATCTTGGCTAGTGTTGTTCTTTGTTGGTTTAGTAGATGCACTTTTCGGAGTAGAGGAGTTCAGTTAACTTTGCTGCCCTGTAGACAAGCTCTTCAATGGAGAAATTTAGTTTTTTCTCAGCTAAATCCTAAGCAGAGTCTTAGGCGAACCATTCCGAATATTGTAAGCACGAGAACTTATGCTGTTAGGATTATAATTATAAACATTTTGAGTTGCATAAGAATTACTACTGCTACTGCTGCAGCTACTACTCATACCGAGGCTATTTGCACTGATAATTTACCTACTATTCGGTGATAAATTCGTCAGATTCTTCAAAAGGAATTATTTCCTAGGTGTATTATCATTGCTGCCAGCATAAAAACCACCTCCATCTCCTCCTCCTCCTGCTCCAGCTAACCCAGCAGCTTCTTCTGAATCAATCTTAATCGAGCGCACAGATAAAAACCCTTTATTTTTAGCTGCCGCAACTCCCTCATAGCTGTTGTCTTTCTTAATAAAACTACCATTAATGCTACAATCATTCAAACCTAATCTGCTATTATCTCCACTGATTTAAGTCGGATACTACGAGCTGCTGTAGAAGTTTTTCCTGCCTGCAATGAGATACGCTGAATGAGTGCAGTCTGATACAACTATCTTTGTCGCCGTTGTGCTCTTCTGTTCTGCTGGGGATTCATGCAAAGATCCAGCATATAATTGTGATGTTTTTTCTTTGGAGGAATTTCGAGAAACAAATGTAGAACTGGGTGGAAATTACGAACTTTTACAAGATAACTGCGGATTGTAATTCTACTGACTACTACTATCAAGATGATGAAAGTTACCAGCAGCTGATAAGACTTCACCTCGAAATAAGAGACTCCCTCGTTTGACTTCAGTCGGTACCTGCTGTTGCTGCTAAGGAGGTGAAAAACTTGCATTTATGGGTTTATTCAAACGATTTATGTTAACTTTAGTCACATTGATGTAGCATGCGTTTTTATCAGCACCAGCAAGAGAAGTATTTATAGGTTCATTGTTGATACTGCTTGTGTTTAAACTGTAGCTAGATAGGATAGGATATTGCAATTTATTGGGGACAGAAGATTTTTTAGTAAATTATGCTGAATTTTTATTAGCAAATGAATAGTCTAACTAAGTAGAAGTACTCAATTTCGAACTCTCTATTGTCTATCCGTTTGGAATTATTGATCGCTCGCTGTATGGCTGTTCTGTTTTACGTTTGTATTCATCTAACTTTACTGATTTGGAAAAATTCTCACTGGTGTCTAATTCAGCATCAGCAGTTGTATTGGTTGGATGCTCGTATTAGTTTTGTATGTTTCGTTAGCTTTAAACTTGATAGATAATCTTTTTATTATCATTTGCATCTCCATCAACTTCATTGCTTGATTGTCCCTTCTCTTTCTTTTTGCGTTTTTTCTCATCACAACTTGCATTTTTATTTATTTTATCTTCTTTTTTCCTTCTTCTTCCTGATTTGCCTCGTTACACTACGCGAACACAGTCATTATCATCTTTTTTCTCTTTGAGTTTTTCCTATTATTCCTTAGTTCCTTTGAGACTACTTCCTCTTTTAATGAATTTTCTTCTTGGAGACGAATCCTCTAAAGATTATCTTCTTTTGCAAAATACCTTCGAATGTATTACAGTTATTGGTTTCCCCTGTTGCTATCCTTATTCGCTGGGCTTATCAGTGGTAATCGCAGTAGGTTTGTAGGTCTAATGATTCCCAGGAATCATATCTCGTTCCTGGTTTGAGAATGTGCCTCTCCTTCTAAATTAATCTTAATATGTGTTACCAAGGGGTAAATAATAATGTATGACAACGAATTATTAACCTTTTTTAGTCTATCTTTGGAAGACAAACTAAATCAGAATTAAACTCTTTTTTTTTTTGTGCTGGGAATTCTGTTTTGTTTCTTGGTTAATTTAAAGTTATCAAAATAAACAATTAAATCTTTGGGAGGTAATCTAAAAACAGGGAAGAGCTACAAACTGTGGGGATGCTTCAATATTTGTTTGTGCAAGATTTCTATTCAATAATTTAATTTGGAATTAGACAAAACCAAAGTAATTCATAACCTCTTCATTTGGGCATAATTCTTTTTAAGAAACTAATAAAACTTGTCTCCATGACTCTTCTAAATTGAATATTTGTCAAAAATCTAGGAGGAAAACAAATACCCTTCTTATCATAATTGTTGTAGAAACATCACATCAAGAATACAAAAAAACATAACAGTTTTCTTTGTCATGGGCAATCAAAAATCTCACAACAATCCTACAAATCCTAAGCAATTGGTAGACAACTAGCTTGTCATAGGGCAGCAACAAAGTAGCCTTCATGATCTTAAAAGCTACTATGGCAACGATATCATAGCGAATGGAGGATTAATAGATGAAAACAAATTGCTAGGAAGTAAATCGCTAAGTCATTATTGGAACAAAATGAAGAAACCGAATGGAACACCCTGGTACAAAGACATGAAAATTGGGTATTAAATCGGTGGTGATTACGCGTATGATGATTTTTTTAAGATCTCTCGATTGAATGGCGGGTTGTAAGGGTCAAAAGTTTCAAAATTTCGTGTCTGGCTATAGCATGAAGGTGGATATGTATCTGGAGTGCAGTTTATATATTCAACAGTGAATTAACCTGGGTAATTCGTTGAAGGGTTCGTTGTTAGGGATAGGTAACGAAAAGCCAATGAAAAAGAAGTTGTTAAGGAGTTCAAACTTGAGAAAAACGAATATATTGTTGAGTGTGTGGGAAGAAAAGGTATGATCATAGATAATTTCGGAGTGAGAACATCTTCAAGAAATCTCTATGGTTATGGAGGAACCGGAGGTGGTGCTTACTCTACCCGAGCACCAGATGGTTACCACTTCACTTGCTTCTCTGCACTCTACAATCCAGGCTGGAATTCTATTAGTTAATTTTCTTCGGAAATCTACCGAATTCCTCAGCTTGAAAAAAATGAAATGACTTCTTCTACTGAAAGAGAAAGAGACATTACCAAAGAATACAAGCCCATTTTCAGATACGTCATAATGTTTTTGACACTCAGTGAGACTCTCAAGCTATTCAGACTGAATAGTACATTTGCGAGCTTGCGGTATGATGATTATGTTCTCAGCTACATTCGAAAACAATGTGTATCCTCAAATGACCCTAAACTCATGAAATATCTCTCGAAAGTCATCAAGCATCTGCCGAAGAACCTACAAGAATCGTAGAATGGAATGATAGAGAATTTCACAAGTCATAGTAAAAATTTAATTCAAAATCCAAATGGTGAAGACAAATTCCAAGGATACGATGAATCTTTAACACACAATGGAAATGGAATAGCAATAGGTAAAAGCGAATCAGAATGCTACTTCTAATTCAGCTTTGACTGGGGGAGATTATAATGGAAGT
>Ga0302286_10001445_pt1 | contig 17694 bp, 10 predicted proteins | sample III_Fen_E2_3_FD_198765 | JGI IMG/M metagenome (GOLD analysis project Ga0302286, IMG submission 198765) | Peat permafrost microbial communities from Stordalen Mire near Abisko, Sweden - III_Fen_E2_3 | ecosystem: Environmental > Terrestrial > Soil > Wetlands > Permafrost | place: Sweden: Abisko...
TGATTTAACCTGTACTGCAATCTTCTTAACGGCTTCAACAATTTCCCATTTGGAGCTGTAACTCAGAGCCAAAACAAGCGTTAGCCCTGAACTTGATTTAAGTTTATCAATTGACCATGCTAACTTCTCCTGAACATGTTCTGGAAGGCTTTTGACATCACCAATAACCTGAAGACGAACATTACTTTTAAGTAATTCATCTGTTTCTTCGGAAATTGCATGAACCAAAAGCCCCATTAAGGCATCAACTTCCTCTTGTGGACGTGACCAATTTTCAGTTGAAAAAGCATAGAGCGTCAAATATTTAATACCAATTTCGCTAGCTCCTTCGACAACCGATCGCACAGCTTCCACACCATGTTCATGACCAAAAGTTCGTTCGTTTCCAAATTGAGCAGCCCAACGTCCGTTTCCATCCATTATGATGGCAACATGCAATGGTACTCTATCTTTTATCAGTTTATCCTTAAATGACATTTTCGATTGTTTAAACTATCATGTCCCATTTTTTCGGTGCCTAAAATACTCTAAAAAAAATGGTTATTCCTTTCGATCTTTATTCCAAATTCCCCAATCCAGCATATTATTTCGTGGCGTTCTAACTTCCCATCCCTGATTTCCATATATAAGTTTATAAACCAGATGAATACCCACATATGAAGTCCAGTCGTTATTATGTAACTGGTCTGTAAATTTAATTTGTACACCATCAACAGTCTTATAACTAAGGGGATCATCAAGATTATCGAGCTTATCCGAGAATGTTTTCCGCAAACCGCCTTCGAATCCAATTCCCCATCTTTTACTCAGATTATATTTTACACCAAGTCCGAAAGGTATTGTCGGTGTTATTTCAGAGCCATCAATCTGTGAATTAAGTGTTACAATGTTATATTTATAAGTTTGCATTCCAACTCCTCCATAAAGGAATGTTGTCCAAGGTGTATCTTTATCTCCAACAATATATTTGAGATAGTTCCACTCAAAATTCATCGAAATATCCAATACATTTTTATTAAAACTCCAGAATTTATCTAAAGGATTAGGCTGATAATCAAATTCGCCTTCAGCTCCAATAGTACCATTGATTACATTAAACCTCAACGCATACCTTGGATTAAAATTGAACCGGACAAAACCGCCATAAGCTGGATTTATTGATTTCTGAAGATCAATCTTCGTCATGTCACCAAAATAAGTACCTGCTCCTCCGAAAACACCAATATCGACACTTGGTTGCGCAAGTGCCTTAACAGCTAGAAATCCAATTAGAAAAACTACTAAAAATTGCTTCATCGAAATGCATTTTTGAAAGGGTTTTACACTCTATAAAACATTCAGACACTATCATTTACATTCTGAACATAACACCTTTCAAGTGCTACAAAAGTAATACAATTCTGATATATTCATGTCTGACGCCTCTTATAAAACCCAAATAGAGGTTAAAAATTGTTAAGCAGAGAAGAAATCAATTTCTCTTATCGACACCCCACATAAGTTTATTTCGAAGGGTTGTGAAGAAGCTATGATTATTGAGTCTGATAGTCTTGACTTTAAATGGCGCCTTTCGAATTTTCAGGGATTCTTTAAAATATATGGTTTCTGACTGGGAGTCGATAGAAGCAAGAAAGTGATGCCCACGACCTTCAACTTTTAAGGTGATCGAATGATGATCGGGAACAACCATGGGGCGGACAGTTAAGTTATGAGGTGCGATTGGACTAATTACAAAGTTTTCAGAGTCTGGAGTCAGGATTGGTCCACCAACACTAAGCGAATAAGCCGTTGAACCAGTTGGTGTAGCAATAATCAATCCGTCAGCCCAATAAGTATTCAGAAACTCATCATTAATATAGGTATGAATGTTTATCATCGACGACGAATCGAGTTTGGTAACAGCAATTTCGTTCAAAGCATAAAGAAAAACAGATTGTTTTTCGGACACAATTTCCAACTCAAGAGCAGTTCGTTCGTCAATTAAAATATTTCCTTCCAAAATGTCGTTTACAGCACTTTCAATCTCATCTCTTGAAATATCAGAAAGAAAACCTAATCGACCAGAATTAATCCCAACAATTGGTATAGAACCATTTTTAGCCACCAAAAATGACTTCAGGAATGTTCCGTCTCCACCCAAGCTAAACATATAGGATACATCATCTGGTAAATCATTTCCATCTTCAAACTGACCAGTAATTTCAGGACGAATTCCACAGTTCTGCTGTAAGTATTCAAGAAAAGGACCATAAACAAAACTTTCGATTTGCTTTTCTTTTAGCACATCGAACAGTCTGGATAATTCCTCATAAAATTCAGGATTAACTGTTTGTCCGTAAAGAGCTATCTTCATGAAAGAAACTTTAAAACGAAAATTAAATATTCATAAATTTCATTAGTTGATCAAGTCGGTCGTCGTACATATTATTAATAACCGAATCGTCCATATACACCGCACTGATATTATAATCGTACCGAACAAAGGTTTGAATAATTGCTGACAAATCAACGACATTAATCTTCAAAGTTACCGTCATTCGCTTCGATTCGGCTTCAGGTGAAATGTAAAAGCTCAGTATTTTGGCATCATTACCTTCAACAATTTGAGCTATTTGCGAAAGTGAATAATCTACTGAGTTTAGCTCAAGAACGATTACACCTCCCGGCTCACTTACAGCAACCAAATCAGCAAATTTCTGTGCCAGATCAAAAACAGTAATTACGCCACAGTATTGATTATGCAAATCGAGTACTGGAACCGCACTCAGTTTGAGAACTGAAACGACATTAAAAACTTCGTAAATATGTTGGTTTGTATAAATGTGCGGCGAAAGCAGATGATCGGAGTAATCTTCCATTGGTTTGTCAATAATATTCAGATCATAAATAATTTTATCCGAAATTAGTCCGACTAACCTTTTCCCATCCACAACCGGCAAATGAGAAATTCTGAAAATCTCCATCCAGTTCAATGCCTTCTGACCACTGTCAGTCAGTCGCAAAGGAGGAACAACTTCAGAAAGAAGGTTTTGTGCAATCATATTTTTGAGTTTTCAATAGACCTTGTGTCAAATCTAAATCGTAAATTGCGCCAAATTTAATTTAGATCATGACCAGACTTAGCGTAAATATAAACAAAATAGCAACATTACGAAATTCAAGAGGTGGAAATACGCCAAGTGTTCTGGATGCAGCTATCAACTGTCAAAAATTTGGAGCTCAAGGAATTACAGTTCATCCGCGACCAGACGAAAGACATATTCGCCGACAAGATGTTTTTGATATAAAACCTCATATAACCACTGAATTTAACATTGAAGGGTACCCCAGTGAAGATTTTATTCAAATGGTAATTGAAGTCAAAGCTCATCAGGTAACTCTTGTTCCGGATGCACACGACCAGTTAACTTCTGATCATGGATGGGACACCATTAAGAACATGGATCTTCTGAAAGAAGTGATCGCCCGTTTTCAAGCTGCAGGAATACGTACTTCCATTTTTGTTGATCCTGATCTGGCAATGATTGAAGGTGCAAAAGAAAGTGGAACAAACCGCATTGAATTATACACTGAACCATTTGCAAGCCTTTATCCGGTTGACCCAATTAAAGCAGTGACTCCTTTCAAAGAAGCTGCAATTCTGGCTCACCAGCTTGGATTAGGAATTAATGCCGGACACGATTTGAGCCTGAAAAACCTTCGCTTTTTTCACGACCACGTGCCTTTTCTCGACGAAGTTTCCATTGGTCACGCACTCATTGCTGATGCCTTGTACATGGGCTTGAGAAGTACCATTCAGGATTATCTCTCCTGTCTGTAATAAAACTCTATAATGAATCTTTTTTTTAGAGTAGAGGGCGAAGGATTTCCAATTGTTATCGTACACGGACTTTACGGATCATCTGACAATTGGTTAACGGTTGCTAAAAAGCTTTCCACAAACTATAAAGTTTACATGATTGATCAGCGCAATCATGGCCGCTCTCCAAACTCGGAAGAGCATACTTTTGAAGCGATGAAAAACGATTTGGCTGAATTCTTTGATCAGCAAAAAATTGAGAAAGCTATTTTAATAGGTCACAGCATGGGAGGAAAAACGGCAATGCTTTTTGCTGCCGATTATCCCGAACGGATTGAAAAACTGATTGTGGTTGACATCGTCCCGAAAGACTATTTTTTACTGAATGATGAAAGCCAGTATTACCTGCATAACAACATTCTACGGGCAATGATTGAGTTGGATTTCAGTAAAATTGAATCACGAAACCAAGTTGAAGACTTCCTGAATGAGCGGATCGACAACACCTCGATTACTCAGTTTCTGCTAAAAAATGTACACCGAAATAAGGAGAATCAGCAATTTGAATGGCGGCTAAATGTGCCGGTTTTGTATGACAATCTGGACGAGATTATTAAAGGTGTAAATGCCCATTCCTTCGACGACCGCCTGCCAATTAAAAACTATCCGGTACTTTTTATCAAGGGTGCAAATTCCAATTACATTCTTCCTGAAGATTTTGCTTCTATTCGTCATATTTATCCCGAAGCTGAAATCGTTGAAATACCCAATGCCGGACACTGGCTGCACGCAGAGCAACCACAGCTTTTTATGGATGCAGTTTGGAGCTTTATTCGGAGAGTGTATTGAGAGTTCAAAGTTTCAGCTTTTAAATTGCGAGTCAAGTTACTTTGAACTTGAGATTTGAAATCTGGAACCGATTTACCGGTTATACTTTTTAGTAATTTGCTTTAAAAATAACTTGTGATTTGGACGAATCTGAGACCAGGTAAAGCGCCAATCCCAATTTCCTGCAGCAATTCCGGGAGTATTCATGCGGGCATCTGAGTCGAGCCCTAAAATATCCTGCATAGGAGCAATGGCAGTATGCGCAGCCGAACCCCAGGCATATTCCATAAAATTCCTGACAAACTGTTTCCCTATTCCGGCGACATATACATGCAGCAATTTTCGTTCTTTCTTTTCAATCGAGTTGAACCAACCAAGCGAAGTGTCGTTATCATGAGTTCCGGTATAAGCCAGAAAATTGGAGGTAAAATTGTGAGGTAGATTCATATTCGAAACATCCGAACCAAAAGCAAATTGCAGCACTTTCATTCCAGGTAAATTAAATTCATCCCTGAGCTTCTCAACTTCGGGAGTAATAATGCCCAAATCTTCAGCAATGATTTCCAGTGTTCCCAATTGCTCTCTTAGTTTTTGAAACAATTCATGTCCCTTTGCCGGAAGCCATTCGCCAATTATTGCCGTTTTTTCATCAGCGGCAATCGACCAATACGACTCCAATCCACGAAAATGATCGACACGAACCTGATCGAACATCCGAAGATTAAAATGTATGCGGGCCAGCCACCAGTCGAAATCACGCTCAGCGACCCGCTCCCAATCGAAAACCGGATTTCCCCACAACTGACCTGTTTCGCTAAAATAGTCGGGAGGAACGCCGCCAACCTGAGTCGGTTTCGAATCGCCATCGAGTATAAAAATATCCTGATTAGCCCAAACGTCTACGCTGTCGAATGAAACGTAAAGCGGTATATCACCAATAATCCGGATACCTTTCGAATTGGCGTACGATTTTAGTTTAAACCATTGCCTGAAAAAGATAAACTGAACGAAACGATGAAAATCAATCTCAGCATGCAATTCTTTAAAATACTCCTGAATGGTATGATGATCGCGAATGACCAACTTTTTTTTCCAGGTATTCCAAACACTTCCGCCGTATTTGGCTTTCAATGAACGAAACAAGGCATAATCGTCGAGCCACCACGAATTGTGCTTCATAAAAGTATAATACTCGTCTCTGTAGCGATTAAAATTCTGTTGAAAACCAGTAAAAGCCTCCTGAAGTATTTCAATCTTCCACTCCTCTACCCTTTCGAATTCTACTTTTTTATCCTTGAATTTCTGATCAGTAACTTTTCCCTTCGAAATCAGGCGATCTGATACCAGCTGCTCAATATCAATAAACATTGGATTTCCTGCAAAAGCAGAATAGCATTGGTAAGGTGAATTGCCATAACCAACAGGTCCAAGCGGAAGAATTTGCCATATTTTTTGCTTGCTTTCGACCAGAAAATCTACAAATCTAAAAGCATTTCTTCCCATACAACCAATACCACCCTCGCCCGGGAGCGAACTGATGTGCAACAAAACGCCACTACTTCTTTCCATACTTCAGTATACAATTTCGGTATTTTGCCATGTAATTAACAAAAACTCAAATTTTGAGCTCCAAAAATACATCTTTTTATCGACAAAGAAATTTCATCTTCCAAGTGAGATGTAATCCTGAGATGACAAACGCAAAACAAAAAAAGCCAGCATAAAAATTCACGCTGGCTTAAACATCTTTAGATTACCTGATTGATGATCGCTATTCAAGTTCCAAAACAACTACAGATTTAGAAGGCAATGATACTTCAACTTTGTTATCAGAAACCTTTTTGGCACCAGCAAATGCAACCGGGGCAATAAGACCAGGCTTTTCAAAAGTATTTATTGAATTGAAAGCCGGTGCTGTCAGTATTGTTCCTGAATTGATCTTCTTTAATCCCTTCCCGGTAAAATTTATCTCCATTTTAATTTCCTTATTCGGATTTAAGTTGCTTAATGTGACATGAATCTTCCCATTTTTATCAACTGATGCGGAACTGCTAATGGCAGGTATTTGATCCTTATTGTATGTGTATTTTTCACAAATCAGGTTTTCAGGAAGCAAGGTAGCATCCTGATGCACATTATACATCTTGAAAACCTGATAGGTTGGAGTTAAAATCATCTTGTCATCTTTGGTCAGGATCATAGCCTGCAAAACATTTACCATCTGTGCAATATTTGCCATTCTCACGCGATCGCTGTGTTTATTCAAGATATCAAGTGTACTGGAAGCAATTAAAGCATCACGCATGGAGTTTTGCTGAAACAAATGACCGGGATTGGTTCCAGGCTCATTTTCAGTCCAAATACCCCATTCATCAACCATCAAGCCAACCCTTTTTGGCTGATCATATTGGTCCATGATGGAAGAAGTGCGACTAACCAATTCGTCCATAAATAAAGCTTTTTTCAGTCCGGTGAAATATAGATCTTCGCCAAAATTAGTTGCTGAAGTTTTGTTATTCCAACTCGGTCCGGCAATCGTATAATAATGAACCGACAAACCATCCATATTTTTGGCTCCTTTTTCCATCATTACTTTGGTCCAATTGTAATCGTCGCCATTTGATCCGCAACCGATGCGCTTAATATCTTTATTATAAACATCAACATAGTTGGAATACTGCTTCATTAAATTGACGTAGTAATCCGCAGTCATGTTTCCACCACAGCCCCAGCTTTCGTTACCAACACCCATAAATTTGACTTGCCATGGTTTTTCCCGACCGTTTTGTCTGCGCAAGTTGGCCATCGGTATATCGTCATCCGAAGTCATATATTCAATCCACTCAACCATTTCGCCAACTGTTCCCGATCCCACATTGGCTGAAATATAAGCATCGCAACCCAGCATTTCGCAAAGATTCAGGAATTCATTGGTTCCAAAACTGTTGTTTTCAACGGTTCCTCCCCAGAATACATTTTTAATATTGGGACGTTTGTCAACAGGTCCAACACCATTCTTCCAGTGGTACGTATCAGCAAAACAACCGCCTGGCCAGCGAAGCACAGGAATTTTCAATGCCTGAAGCGCTTCAAGCAAATCTTTCCGATAACCGTTCACATTAGGAATTGGAGAATCTTTACCTACCCAAATTCCATCGTAAATACAACGGCCAAGGTGTTCGGCAAACTGCCCATAAATATTCTTATTGATTTGATTTTTTCCACCTGCAACATCAATTTCAAGCACATTAACCTGAGCATATAAGCTAAAAGTGGTAAACACCACGACGAAGATCAGATAAAACTTTTTCATTTGTAATTATTATAGGTTAGGTAATTTGACAAATCAAAAGAACAAAAAAAAACTATTGTCTTCAAATGGTAATTTAAAAGAATTGACAATTGGTTTATTCGTTCAACATCAGATTTTCAACAAAGGCAAATTCTTCTAAGGCAGTGAGCAAAAATCCATTATATGACGAAAACTGATCTTTCCGTCTGCGGATATACGAAAAATGAAACGGTGAATACCGTTCAAAAACAGCAACATATTTTCGGCTATAGGCATCGGGAACCTGAGCTATCGCTTCGGTAATAAAAAGATCCATACTTCTGCGCATCAGCGACTTGAACAAATCAAGATGCTGACCATCAAAAAACGATAGACTTTCCATCACATGTTCACCAAACCAATAAGCTTTGTTCAGCTTTTCGTCAAGCGGAATTTGAAATGCAGATTCAGAAAACACAGTCATTAATCCTGCTTGGTGGTCTTCTTCCAAATCCTGAATATCGTCTAGCAATTGCAGATAGGCACCGTATCCGAACATGAAATATTTTTGTGCTTCAGTCAATTTACCGGCAACCAAATAACCATCGGCCAAAACAGAAGCTCCTCCTTTCGCGAGACATATCTTTAGAATTTCAGTTTCTGTGATTAAGTTTTTATGCTGAAGAAGTTTCATACTATTGGTCTGAGCCTCGTGAATGCCCAGCAAACTTTCATATATCTCCGGAAAATCAATGCGCGAATATTCTCCTTCAATCATACCGACCAGTCGAAAAATGGCATTTTCAGTTTTATTTTGGGGCTCCAGATTCACTCCTGAAAGCCTGCTGCGAAAACGTTCGCTGAAAACCAGTTTTTCAAATTCTGAAATCTTCGGATCATCAATCAGATTATCGGTGTATGGATACAACAAACTATACGCAAATATTGAAGGCGTAACTCGCATCTGAAGTCCAATAACCAATTGCAGCCCGTTCATGATCCACATATTACGACATGCTTGAAAGATATCATCAAAAGCTAAATCCGAATCAAAAGTCTTCGCTTGTCTCACAAACGAACGGGTTATCTCAACCATCTCGTCTGAAAACATCAATTCAAGCTGACTATCGCTAAAATCAAGACCTTCACGTAAAAAATTGCGAGTATTACTTAAAAACAATTGCTGATTGGATTCGTCCAATGATTTACCATTGACCCGATTTTTACTAAAAGCTTTGATCATATTCAGAAATTGATCCAAATATTTCTCCCGTCTGAGTTTATCAGCTTTAGGATAAACTTTTGAGAATTCAGGTAACTGTTTGGAACACCTTTCCCAAATGTTTGCATATTGCTCTGTATAATTTTGGATCATAACTTTCCCGGTATATTTACGATTTGAAAGTTCTGAAATTAATACCCGAAAACAATTCGAAAAACGACCAATGATTGATTTTTGCCGATGAGCGGTGGTTTACATGAGAATAGAATGCTGAAGCGATTATTTAGGAATTGCAGGTAAACCAGAACGATTACTTTTTATGAACTTTATGTATGAAAACTATTCGTTGGAAATTAATAATTTCTATATTTGCCCTGCTTTTAACGAAAAGCATTTGCCCAGATGGTGAAATCGGTAGACACGCTAGTTTCAGGGACTAGTGCTCGTAAGGGTGTGCAAGTTCGAGTCTTGTTCTGGGCACTGAAGAAGAATTCAATTTAGATATAAAGTGCTTAAATCATTTGATTTAAGCACTTTTCTTTTGGGCTAAAATTCGGTAAAGAAATGGCAGACATTTTGAATTAGTAGATCGACGACAATTTTATGGATTTATTCGATATTTTCATTAAACAGATATTTCTACATATTCTACTGCTTTATCCGATTTATTTGTAACAAACTCCTGATATTCTAACTTTCTCATTAATCATCGGACCTTTAGACATTCTCTAATGTGGCAGGGACATTGTCACCTTAACAAGTGCTGTTGAATGCTTGCCTCTTCTTTTTAATGTATTTAAATTCAAACATCCACTACTTGTAAATTATAAACCCCTTAGCACTTCAACTTACAGTAGTGCTAAGGGGTCGCCATTTTAACAAAACACTATTTCCTTTATTAAGGTTTCATGACATATTTGTTTGGACCACCAGGCGTTGGTATGTTGCTGGCAATTGGTGTACGGTTGTCATGAGGTTTGGTCAATGGTGCAGCCAGAGTAATACCACTTCCTGAAACCTGCACACCTTCTGCATGGGATTTTACAAGTGGCGCTACGATGGTGATAGAATCGGTTGGGCTTGGGGTGTTGGCAGGGCGTGGACCAAAACGACGGCGAACCGCTACGACAGAGGCAACAATGGCAGTCTCCAGCGTTGAACCACTGTCAATGGTAATGGATTGACCAACTCCAATTCCTTCAACACTGCCAACAAGAATAACTTTTGTGCCAGCCCTGGTGGCTTTACTAGTTGCTGTCCCACCTGATGTCCCAACATTGGTGATTACAGATGATTCGCTATCTGAACCAGTACCAATCTTAATTTCCTGACCAGATTTTAATTCATCAACACTATTAACTTTAATATTATTTGCCCCAGCTAAGATCGGAGTCAATAGTGAGTAGGTTTTTTGTACTCTAAAATCCTTGCAATTATTGTCATTATCAGCGCCATCAGGAAATAAACCATAACTTTTGTTGGATTCACCGGCTGAGGTTGATATTCCAAACCCTCTGGTAGTATTTGATGCCACTACAATGCAGCCTCCCTGTGCTTGATTGCCTTCAAGAACTGCAATTTCAGGAGTAGTAACGGTACCATTAGCTCCTGAATTCGATTGTTGGGTTCCATAAACCATTGCATCGACAACTATTTTACCCTTTGAATCCATCAAAACAATTGATCCGGCTGCAGAAGATAAAGGTCCTCCGTACCATTGGTCAGGCGCAATACCTCCCTGAAACCCTGTTGTTGTGATTGAAGGATTTACTACAGCAGCTCCCAATTCGTGACTCTTGTTAAGTTGATTCTCAAGTTCAATACCATTACCAAGTGCTTGAACTGCTTCAGCACTTTTATGATCGTATCGAGTTGCAGGTGTAAAGCTAATACCTGTACCGGGGTCTGATACATCAACATCTAACATATGGTCAAATTTCAACGGTGTAGTCAGCTCCACTTCTCCTGGTGAATTATTCGCACTTCCACCCTGTCCAAATCCCCTGCCGACAGGTGCCTCAACTACATTGATGATTTGTTTGACCACTGCGGTTTCTTTGCGGGCACCAGTTCCAATAGTAAGTACATCTCCAACCGTCATATTCGAATTCGCGCTCAATTTAATGATACTATCACCTGCCTTAGCTTCTATAGCAAGATTTGTAAGCGTAGAGGCTTTCCCAACTTCAGTAACCGTAACTTCTTCGTAGTTACCGCCAATGTCAATTGACATTTTTTGCCCAACAACAAACCCAGAAGCATTAACAACCGGAATATTTGTTGATCCGGCAGGAATTGTTATCCAAGGTCCTGTAGATACTTGAACAAAAATCATCGTCATATTAGAAGCTGCAGTGCCAACACTTTTAATTTTGTTATTTTCCCTATCAATATTGATTTCCTGACCAGCTTCAAAACCTGAAGTATTTAATACGTTTATTGTATTTGAACCTTTAGTCGCCTGTGATGCAAGTCCGGAGTTCGCTAATCCGAGCAAATAAAAACCTTTGGCAGCAAGTTTTGTTCCAGATGGAATTGTGGCAAGCTTAACAGGAGTCCACTCGCTTTTTGTATTTATCAATGTCCAGTTTGAAATATCTACTTCATTTTCAGATGCGTTGAAAAGTTCAATAAACTGATTGGAAGAGTTGGAGGAAGTATTAAAGCGCACTTCGTTAATTTTTACCGGGAACGCATTTCTAATACGTTGGGCATAAGTTTCAGAATTACTTTTATTGTCAGTCGAACTTTTCCATTCTGCTTCGCCGGTAACGTAGCCAGAGCTCATTGATGATGGCGAAGTAATTTCAAATGTTTGCCTTACTGATGCTCCTGGTACTAGTGTCTCAGAAAATTCGAGCGACTTTTTATTTGTGCCGGAAACAACTGATTTCCATCCTGATGGCAGGGAAAGGCTTAAAGTAACATCTTTAACAGGCACCCCAGTAGAATTATTAAAAGTAACTTCTATTTTTTGTGTTGTTTCTGGTGTAAATGTCGTTACACGTGATAAATCTACAAATGGCAAGTCATAAGTTGCAGATACAATGTTTTGTTGAACAGCTTGAACGGCAGCATCGTCAGGATATCCTTTTGTTACAATTCCTTCATAAAAAGTACCGGCAGAGCCATTGCCATTATCGCCACCATTACCCAATTGAATTGAACCTTTTTTATGCATTGGGTAGTAATTGTCGTTTTCACGTGATTGCGGACGAACTCCTTTGTAAAAAGTTGATAACTCACCTTTTTGTGCATTACCACCTCTTATTTCCCATTGGTTTCCTCCGCCACCATTGACCATTCCGGTTACGAAACGCCATGAATCGATCGAAGGATTTTCAAGGTTTTGCTTGGTATTGTAACCAGAAAACAGGCCGGCTTCCATATCAGACATTATCCATGGACCTGTTCCGGCACCACTGCCCCAGGCCGTTGAAGTTCCAAAGTAAACTGTTGACATGGTTGCTCTTCCAACAGCACGGCTATTGGCTGATGTATTGCCATAGTTAAAACAACATCCACTGTCGTAATGTGTACCATCAAGAACCATATAAATGCCTTCAGGTTCATCGTTGATTCCCATCCCGGATACGTCGTTGTTTCGCAATCCCATTCCAGGTATAATATAGGTACCATAGACTTTGTGCCCCATGATGGTTATAGGAGCCATGTCGGCAATTGGCAGCGTATTAAATCCTCCGGCTTCTGGTCCTACAAATGTTCCGGGAGGTGCCTGCTTCAAATGATTGTTATTTCCTGACTGATCGTAAATCGTTGTTATCCAACATACTGTATTCGCACAGAATTTATCCTGAGCAGCTGCATCTGCATATCCACCAGGATCTCCGTTGCTTGGCTTAACTATGCCAATGTCCAATGTTTTGTTATCAGATTTGCGTTTCACTTGGTACAATGGCCCATTGTATGATGCATACAAAGCCCTCGTGGTACTGTGGGCGGTAACACATGGAAACCCCGCAGCAGTATAGATATCACCAGGACCTTCCGATCTGGGTGGAATAACTTTATTCTTATTACAAGACATTGTGATAAACATCATCGTGACGACAGGAATAATGAATGCCAGTCCAAGAGAGATGATAAAACGATTTTTCATTTTCATGTTTATTCTCCTCATTTTTTTAGTTAGGTTTATTATGGTTTATTGTTTTTTCAAGCCTTTCAAATTAAAATTTATAACCTATTACAACTTTATTCACAGCAATTTCGAGTTTATTGCCCTTAACCTTGCTAATATTTGATTGCATACTGCTATTTGATCAAGACATTCTTATTATCAATCGCACCCGTAAGAAAAAGAAATGCGATATGATTAATTGGAACTATTGAGAAATCTAATTCATTATAGAGAAACTTTCATTTTGTGTCCCCTAAGTTATCACTTATTTTTATTATGCTGAAAGCAGTTTAAATTTATCCATTTATTCTTTTCTCATCCTATTCACCAATTGTGTGTTGAAATTTCTTATAAAGTTACAGGTTATTTGGGCATTCAATCCTTTTTTGAATAAAACAAAAACGAATAAACATTGGAGAATTCACACTCCGCGGTTTATTCGTTTTTATAATTGCTGTTAATCTCGCACAGAATTTTTATCAGATTTTACCATCAATAATCAATTAATGATGGTCTTTTCATGTCGTTTTTAATCAGTTCATCCAGATTGTTAATCGGGCGTTCTATGTCGTATGGAATTGGTTTTTTGCTGAATGTTTGGAAATATAACAAACAAGCATCTTTCCAGATTTGTGCATTTTTACTTTGACTCCGAAGTTTACTCTGAACATCAGCAAATCTTTGAGGATCGACATAAGGTTGAGCTTTATCCCAAACTTTCTGAAACCCACGAACCTGCTGTAATCCTGCATCGTAGTGATAGCAAAGCTCATCCCACAAAGTTTTTCCACTTTTCATTTTGTAATCCCATGGCAAATGATGAAACCAAAGTAAATAGGTTTCGGGACAAGTATTCAAATCAGAAAAAAGTGAATTTAATGGTTCATGATACTGGCTAACAGCATTACTGCCGGTCTTGGTCCGATCGAAACCAATTCCCAGTGAATCGGCCTGATGATAATAAGGCGGCGTCCAGTCTTTTCTGGTTCTGGCTGGTGCCCACCACGGTCCGGGGCCATAATGTTCGTTGGCCGACATGATATGGTGCAATCCCAAAGGCATCATGTAGTTTACTGCAGCTTCCCTACTGTCAAGCATCATTTTCTTCACCGGACTCAGGAAATCACTCTTCCAATCGACGGAAAAACTGATTTTATCAGCATTGCTTTTCGAATATTGGTAAAACGTGAGCTTGAGCCATTCATCAGCAATTTGATCGCTGGTGAGTTTATTATTCCAGGCAAGACGTCCAAAAGCATACCAGTTTGACTGTGCAAATTGATGACCACACCAATTCACATCCAGACCGGCATTGGATACACCTGCAATTGCAGTATATTTTTGTGAATATACGCTTCCATCAGTACAACGGGCGACAGTGCTTCCTTTTCCTTCCTGGTAAGTATCACTGTTGAGGAATTCTTCCCACATGGTGGCTAAGAATACCAGATGGATTGAATGACCGAGATATTCCTGAGTTACCTGCACTTCAGGCATGAGTGAGGTTTTTTTCATAGCGCCAAAAAGAGGACTGAAAGGCTCGCGTGGCATAAAATCAACCGGGCCATTTTTTACCTGAATAATCACATTATCACGGAATTGACCATCGAGCGGCATAAATTCGTTATACGCCTGCTTTGCCCGATCTTCATTGGAAGCAGCATAAACAAATGCTCTCCACATTATAATGCCGCCGTAAGGTTTAAGGGCATCAGCCAACATGTTGGCGCCGTCGGCATGTGTGCGTCCAAAATCCTGAGGTCCGGGCTGACCTTCGCTGCTGGCTTTAACCAGAAAACCACCAAAATCAGGAACCAGTGTATAAATTTCTTTTGCTTTATCTTTCCACCACTTGATTACATCACCATTTAACGGGTCCGAAGTTTTTAACCCGCCAAGCAAAGCCGGAGAAGAAAATTTAACTGAGAGATATACTTTAATTCCATAAGGACGCAATATATCTGCAATTGCTTTTACCCTATTGAGAATTTCTACAGACAGCATTTTGGGATTGGCATTCACATTATTGAGTACCGAACCATTGATACCAATTGAAGCATTTGCTCTGGCATATTCCTTCCATAAGGTTTTATCTTGTTCTGTTACAACCGTTGAAGTTTCGCCTTTAGGCCAGAAAATAGAAAGACCAGCATAGCCACGCTCGATTGATCCATCAAGATTGTCCCAATGATTCAGGAGTCGCAGATCATACGATGGATTTACTATCTCTTCTTTAATAATTTCAACGGTTTGCTGGCGACGCAGCAGCTCGTAAACACCGTATAATATACCCAAATCGGTATTGGCCTGAATGCCCGTGGAACTTAATTTAAAACCATCTCCCTTTATTTGTTTGTCAGGTTTGACAGTGAAAACGATGGATGCCCCTTCTACTCCCTGCCAGCCTTGCTGCAATTCCTGCTTAGCAATATCAATAGTTACTGATTTCTTTGAGCTAACCACGTTAACGGTCGAAGAGCTTTTCCCCCGAAGCCATAGGTTGTGACCATCCTCAGCCTGCATGGAAAGCGTAATAAAAAACAAAACAACAATACTTAAAAGAGTTTTCATTTTCATATCTTATTTATCTCTAATGAATTTCAATAATTTTCGTTTGTTCTGAATGGTGATGCTGGCAAACCTTCCTTGTTGTAAAAATTAACACCTTCAGGATTATTCGCCCAGGCATACCGTGTTGCAACAGGCTTATCGACCTTTTCACTTGTAACAACAATTTTATTGTTTGCTATCGTGGCTTTTGACGGGTAATAGACATTGTCGATCCCACATATTTCGAAACATTTCAATTCACCTCCTTTTGCCACCAAACCTCCGCCAACGTTGGTAAATGATAGAATTACCCTGTTCCCCTTTATTTCCAGAGATTTATAAATTGGTCCCGAATAAACCACGTTATTATCGCCATAAGCAACTTTTTGTGCTGCCAGTGCAAGACGATCGCCAACAGGCTCTTTCTTCACCGGATGTATATCGTTAAACTCGCCAATATCAATGGTCACGGCCATTCCTGTATTGGGTATCGACAGAGCTCTTAACTGAGTCTCGCGTAAAACAGCCCAATCGTATTTTGTTGTCTCGAAATTTTCTTCAACAAAGTTTGGAAGCTGTACATATAAAAACGGGAAGTCGCCCTGATGCCAGTTATTTCGCCAATCTTTTATAAGTTCTTTGAAGATTACAAAATGCTCGAAAGCGCGGATTGTATTCGATTCGCCCTGATACCAAACAGCGCCTTTTATGGTGTAATTGGTAACGGGAGCCAACATGCCATTAAAAAGTCCTGTTGGTATTTTCCCTGTAAACAGGCGATCTTCAAGTGGTTCAGCAACTGCTCCAACTTTGTATTTCCAGTCTCCTTCCAATTTAACTGTATCGGCGTCGGCTATAATTTGATATGGCCTTCCGGGTACGAAACCTCCATGGTGTATTAGGCTGGTGATTTTGACAACGATGGTGTTTGAACCATCTTTAAGTATGTTATCAGGAACCTTGTAACTTCTCAATGAATATAGAGAATTTACCGAGCCAATAAACTTGCCGTTGATAAAAACGGAATCGGCATCAGCAATCCTGCCTAATTTTAGAGTAGCAGGTTTACCAGTCATCGTTGAAGGAATATTAAATTCTCTTCGGAACCAAACAAAACCGTTTACATTACCTGTTTTTGTATTGATCCAGTAACCGGGTACATGCATTGTTTCCCAATCGGAAACATTAAATGATGGATTGGACCACTTTAACTGACCTTTATTTCCTTCATCATTCTGCTTAAGCTGTTGATTCCAGGCTTTTACCCTATCATTGTCCTGTTTATTGATTTTATCCATATAACCAGGCATTTGAAATTTCTGAGCCTCCTCATAATACCTTGGAAATTCTTTGATACCGTCTTCGCTAATCCAAGCCTCAGCTGAAGACCCTCCAACAGATGCGTTGATCAATCCAATAGGGACTTTGTAGATTTCGTATAGTTTCTTAGCAAAGAAATAGCCAACGGCCGTAAAGCTAATTACACTACTTGGATTTGCAGACACCCATTTTCCTGATCTGTTATCAGTTTCCTTGCTGCCTAATTTGAATCCTTGACCAACCATAAAATGCCTGATATTGATATTTTCTGATTGAGCAATTTCATCCTTATATATTGTAGAACCTCTTAAAGAGAACTGCATATTTGATTGACCTGAACAAAGCCATACATCGCCAACAAGAATATCGTTGATTGTGATTGAATTGCTGGCATTTATCTCCATTTTGAACGGGCCTCCAGCTTTCATTTTCGGAAGCATTACCTCCCACTGCCCTTTATCATTTGCAGTTGCAGTGTAGGTTGCATCCATAAAACGAATGGTCACCTTTTCGCTATTCGCTGCCCAACCCCAAATCCTGACGTTAGCATCGCGTTGTAAAAT
>Ga0302286_10001447_pt1 | contig 17684 bp, 13 predicted proteins | sample III_Fen_E2_3_FD_198765 | JGI IMG/M metagenome (GOLD analysis project Ga0302286, IMG submission 198765) | Peat permafrost microbial communities from Stordalen Mire near Abisko, Sweden - III_Fen_E2_3 | ecosystem: Environmental > Terrestrial > Soil > Wetlands > Permafrost | place: Sweden: Abisko...
AGGCACAGCAAAGCCAATTTCCGCAAGTGGCTATTCCATCATTGGCACAAATGCAAGCAACTATACGCTAAGCGCTCAGCCTATAGATCTTTCCGCAAACATCACTCCCAAAACAATTCATGTCGTTGCCACCGCAGATACCATCACCACAGGAACCACTGGGTATGCTCTTACTTACACATACGACAGTTTGCTCACAGGCGATTCACTTACGGGCGAGCTTGTTTGCAACCTCGGTAATACCGCTGGCACCTACGCAATCCTCATTGGAACGCTTACCGCGGGTGGTAATTACACCATTGATTTTGCTAGCGCAAATTTTGTCATTACTGAACCAATCGTTACACCACCTGAAATAATCAAGAGCACACAAAGCCTTGCATTCACTGGCCGCACCAACGCAAGCATATTCAATCTAAAGGGTGTGCAAGTATGGTCTGGTAGTTTAGACGTAGTTAACGGACAGGTGAAGATGCCCAGCATTGGCAAGGGTAGGTGGGTAGTGAAGCTCATGAAGCAGTAAATGATGGGGATTGCTGGCATAGAGACCCTCGCCAAGCGAGGGTGACGGTCCGATTCACGAGGGTGACGGTCCGATTCACGAGGGTGACGGTCCGATTCACGAGGGTGACGGTCCGATTCACGAGGGTGACGGTCTGACTCGCGAGGGTGACGTGTCTTAACGCACGAGGGTGATGATCAAGGCGTGCGAGGGTGAAAATATCCCAGCTTCGCAATGCTTTCTTGTGACTTTTTAATTTGATCACCTTTTTTGATGGAGCTGCTGGAAATATTTCCATTGGCATCGTAAATCGGCAAATCAACTTGCGCTGTGGAGATAAGTAGAACCTCTGTTTTTGCAATGACCACACCCGTACCCACCGCTCGCCCACTGGAGCTTGTTAGACCAAACCTTGGATCCATACGCCATAGCATATCCAGCGTTACAGCACCGTTTCTGCTTACCCACTGCGAGTCTTGGATTAAAATCTGCGCAGTTTTTTTGATTAAAAATTGTCCCAAGAGATCATAAAAATAGCCGGTCACTTGGATCTTTGTTTGCCAAGCAAATTGTCCATTCACGGTCATTCCTTGAAGAACGCTTCCACTACTATCCAAGCCATAGAGCTGCGGCAGAACGACTGCGATACGTAAATCCATTTGCGACTTTACAATGTTTGGATCAACAAGCGCTCCTGTAGGTTCTTCAAAATCTCGTGTTGTTGGATTTGTAAAGAGCACATGAAATTCACCGAGAGAATCTCCCGCCTGTGGTGCGAGAGTTTCTGCTAAGGTGTTCCCACTCACAAGAGGCTGAACAAAATTTACTGTCACATCATTATGTGCTTTGCGAGTTCCACGCACAAGGACTCTGGGATTGTAAGGACTTGCTGCATTCCCATTCAGATCCACAGGACCGCCGACGCCTGCTGTAGTGAGCCGCGCACTATCGCCACCGACAATGCGATTATTTATTGAGTCCTTAACTTGCAAAGAATAAATTCCTGTATTAGGGCTAAAAGAAATGGAATCTGTCTGCGGAATCCATTCATTTATGTTGTCTCTTAGATCATAGATCCAATTCGGTGAGCCGCCTGCTACAAGAGGTTCGGATGTGCGGAAATAAGAAATCGTTGGATCTGTGGGGTCAATCCACATCTCTGTGATCACTGGCCCCACCTTGTCTTCTAAGGTCAGAACCTTTTGCAAATTTTGATTTTGGAACCAACCATTCATAAGTAAGGATCCATTTCCATGCAAGCCATTTCCGCTGGTATGGGCAAAGGGTAGGGGTGACTGCAATGGGAATGTCCAGATCTCACCACCTGAAGATGTTGATTGAATTTGGACTACATCGCTCGATATTTTAGGGTGTAAACTATCGACGTGCATGAAGACAGTATCTTGGTTCAGATCACCCCACACAAATTCATAATTTGGGAAATGTTGTGTCGAATCTGGCTTAGTCAAATATGTCAACTTCAGTTCATCGGCACGTCCATCTCCATCGGTGTCGAGAAGGCTTGCAATGGGGAGTACTGGCGTTGCAAAAATCAAAGCCGCAGTATCAGAATACGCAATCCCATAAATCGGATCTGCATACACAACGACTAACTGAGTTGCCGTTTTAGATTGCAATTGAGTTCGCATATCCGTAATTGCAGTAAAATTGTTCGAAGAATCTATTCTGCGTAAATCTTCATAAGCGACGTGTTGACCCGTAATCCAGCGGTATTCTACCGATGCGGATGGTCCTAGTTCGGCTACATTGAAGACTCGAGTAGTGATCTGATCAATTGGCAAAGTATCCGCCATGAAATGTACTTGAGGTTGTCGATATAGGGTTAGCTGTGCGCGCAATGTGTCGCGGTAATCGTTGGGATTACTCCAGTAAATATCAAGCGTATCCCATGCTCCTACTTGCAAAATGGCATCGAGGGAATTTCCTGTGTTAGCTGTTCCGAGCACACTTTGCCCGACAATACTTATGGGCAATGAGCCTTGATATAAGCCACTGCTATTTGCAGCGCTTAACACAAAACTGATGGAGTCGCGCGCTCTTCGTGATTTCACATGAAGCTGTGTCGATATTGCAGAATAATTTTTCACATCTAATTTCAGTGCCAATGTTTTTAGAGTATCTGATCCTAAATGAGGTGTCTGTGCAAGAGATGCTCCTACAGTCAAGCTTGGGTTCAAAAGACCGTTCACAGTGATTTCGTCTCCTTCCACGCACGTCGAGGCAAAGATGGAGTCTAATGGGAAAAGCCCCATACCCAATGGAGAGCCTTGCACTGCAAGGGTGAAGAGCGAAGACTCGGTGCGCGGCAAACCGCTCGAATCCATATAGCTAACCTCAAGTTCCATCGCATTTTTCCCAGTGGTCAACGGCATGGTTTGTGGGAATGTCACTAAAGCCTGGCTCCCTGTCTGGGCCGTGGTTACACCGTTGTAAGTTTTCCCATTTACCAGCAAGGAAACCGAAGATGGTTTAGACACCGTAGAAACGTGTTGGATGATTTTGCTCATCACATTTTGCATCTGTAGTGTGTCGCCTGGACTTACAACGCTATAGGTTCCTCCTGTGCTATTGGAAAGTTGCGCCAAAGTATCACCGCTTGATGTCGAATCGGAGCCAAGAAAAATGCCGTAAATAGGAGGCATCATTCCGGGGATCAAATCGTTGGTACGCAAAGGCAGAAACGTGCTGTCGGTTTTCACACTGGGAGATCCATCGCTAATGAAGATTATGACAGGGTTAACGAGATTGTCTCCGGGATTAAAATTTGTCGCGTAATATTTGGCTCGCTCAAGCGCAGAATAATAATCTGTTCCCTGCGAACACCGATTTTGCACGGGACCATTCGTGTCGGTCCACACTTTAACGATGCTGTCTGTCAGTGGTAAAAAATTGGTCGAGATCAACTGTTTTGCGGAACCATTGATGGAAGGATTACAGCCATCGGTGACTAGCCGCGAATCCACACCCCATGCAAATTGGATGTAGCTAAACCATCCCGAACCTGCGATGCTATGCATATACTGAATCGCATAGCGAACAAGTTTTGCGCGCCAATGGGCAGGGTCACCTGCTGGGCTTGGATCCCATGCCGAATCCATGCTCATCGATTCATCCACAACAAAGATGATTGCAGGCAATGTCGTTCTAGAACTCTTTAGCGGACAGAGCGTTAAGCCACTTTGACTGAGTTGCGTAACATTGCTCGGCAAAAGAATAGTGTCGCCATTCAGCTTTGATATATCCAAGCAATGTCCATTTTGCGCCCATGTCAACGTACATATCTGTGCCCATGTGGACGTTGCAAAGAATAAGATAGCCCCAAGCAGAATAGACTTGAGCTGTGTTCGTACAGGGTTTATAAAAATATTGTGAAACAGAGACTCTATCATATTCCCCTACATTACCGGTTTAAACCCCAACGCCACATTTGAAAAAATGTGTGGGATCATAGGACACGAATGTAGTCCAGATTCTTTGTGTAACGGTTTTTACACGCAAAGAGCCTAAATGAAAGTGTGTAAAAACAACTACGCTACTGACGTTGTATGCGAGTTAGGCGTTTGGATTGAGACGCTGGCATAGAGACCCTCGCCAAGCGAGGGTGACGGTCTGACTCGCGAGGGTGACTGTTCAATTTGTGAGGATGACGGGTTGATGTGTGGGTGGGTCTTTTTGTTGCTACCTACCCCCACCCGCTTGTGCTATATTCTTCTTAAATATTCACCCTCAAGGAGTTCACATGAAAACACTGAAAGTAATCTTCTTCGCAATGGCACTGGCCATGGTTCTTGGCGCATGCTCCGAGAAGAAAGAACCAGCAACCATCATTGACCAAAACGACAATTCCGATTGCTCGCGCTTTAAAGACGGCTGTAAGTAAAAGTCGCTTTCCAGATACGCAAAAAGCCCCGGTCTTCCGAGGCTTTTTTGTTGTATTATGATTGTAATACCAAGAAGCGTTTTACTGAATCTGTTTCGCAATCTGTTCAGAAATGTTGTCGAGGCTTCCCGAGGCAGAGAAGGTCTTTGCGACTACGCCGGTCTTCACATCCACAATCTTGCCCTCGACGCGAATGGCATTCCAGTCGCCCAAAAGGGTTCCGAGCATCACGTATTGTGCGCCCAGTAACTGTCCCATTTCTATGGGGTCTGCAATGATTCCCGATTGGCCGTTGGCTTGCTCGCTCAAGATATCTTTAAGGCGTGTGCGTTCCACAATCTGGTAGATTTCTGCACGATGAATGGAGCCTGCAACCATGTCCGACAAAAGCTCAGCCTTGGCTTCGTCGCTATACCAGTAGCGTGGTGCGTTGAAAGGCAAAATGGCAAGCGTTGGCAATGGCTTTTCTGGGCCTGCATCGCCGCAGGCTGCTTTTGATAGTGCGCTGGCATCGGGGCCAATTTGCATCTTCTTGATTGCCATGACTTCAGCAGCTTCTTTGTTTCCTGTGCCCATTGCTTTCGTGATGGTAGACTGTAGTGAGCGACCCGCGCGGTCTTGTACAGTAAGGTTTAGCGTAATTTCGTTCATGTAAAAACTAGACTGATCAGAAAGGCCTTGGCTGTAGCCCTTTTGTGCAACAGAAGCGTTTGCTACGAGAGTCTTCTTGGAAGATGGATCATCTTTGAAGCCATAGTTGCCCAAGGTGTTCACGAGTTCGGTGCGTGCAGCTGCAGCTTCAATGCCATTGAATTGGAATTTGACTTTGCAAACTACAGGGGTGATGCTGAAATGAATTTCTGCACTCTTGCGATCCAAGATATCCATTTGGCTGCGAGTCACATCAAGGTCTGCAACGACCTTCCACTCTTGGTCGCCCGCGATGCGTGGTACATAGGCGTCGGCAACGAAAATTGCTTGACCTTGTGCATCGGTGACTGCGGTGCGAGGAACCTTGCGGTCTGGGGAAACGAGCTTTAGGGGCATTTCGGCAACAGGCGCGCCGGCTGCGGTAACTTTAACCACCCATGGCTGTAAAGACTGCGCGGGGTCGGTGAGCGCTTGGCTATTGCCCGAAATGACATCGATGGAAAGCTTCTTGAGCGCACTGTCGAAAATTCGGTTCAAGGCATCGAGATTCAAAGGCACGGTATCTGCATCGGTCAAAACATCGACTGCAGAAAGCAAAATTCGTTCGGATTGGTAGTTGCGAATGCCTTCTTCAATTTTGGAACGAATGCTGAGCGCATCGGCGAACTTGTTGGCATCTGCATCTTTCTTCGCTTGATCGGCAAGCACAAGTACAGCCTTGCTGGCTTCTTTCATATTCATGCGTTTTTGTGCGGCGAACTGGCTCTTGCTGAGCACGGCCATGGCGATAAATGTCTTTTCGCGAGTAAAGCGTTTCACAATATTCGCGCCTTGCAGATCACCGCGCGAATTTAACGTTGTGCGCGAATCTAAAAAGCGTGCTAAATCTTCTTTGCCGTTTTGGCGCTTAGAAGATACACCGCTTTCTTGGTTCACTTTCACGGTAACTGTAATTTGCTTTTGGATCTGCGCCACAGCTTGGTTGTCTGCATCGGCTTGGCTTACGGGCGAAGAGCCCACACCAATGATGTACATCTGTGGTGGATACGCAGGGTCGTTGGCTAGCGAAGCCAAACTGCTTGGCGCATTGCCGCCACCATTGGCGTCGGTTAAGCTTGCAGAGCCCGCGGTTGCGCAAGCACAAAGCGAAGCGATGGCGATTGAGACGAGTTTCTTATTCATAGATACCTCAAAAAAAGTCAACAGCCGAGACTGTAGCAATGAAGATACGAAGACTCGGGCAAAAATGGAAGATGCCGCATGTTGAGGAATGATATGGCGCACATTGTCTGCGAGTTCGCTTGCGTAAGGTCGGGAAAAATAGTCGGCCACAGGGGGGCCGTCGAGAAGATGAGGTTAGAGGTTAGGAATGAACAGCTAGGCTAGAGACGAGATTTCAGCTTCTTCCACTACGGTGAAAAGCCATCTCTAACCTTTCACCTGTACCCTGGCTGTTTTTCCTGTATTTTTCCCGACCATTGTGAAATGGGATGCAATGTGTTCGGGCATGCAGGGAGATTGCGGCCTTTGCCGCAATGACACGCAGAAGCCGCAATGACACGCAGAAGCTGCATTGACCGCGAAGCCTTGTGTTTTCTAGTATCCTGCGCAACTTGGGGAATGGTTTAGCCTAAGGACTTTCAAAGGCCGTGGCGTGCGAAGCAAAAAAAGAAACAACATTTTGCACTCTCAATTTCCCTTTTACCTTGTGACCGTGCTTACCTAGAAACGCCTGCAAGCCGAAAAGAGTAGAATCGCGTGTGGGATAATGTTAAATTTGAATTCCCATGGTTGGCAAAATTGAACAAACGCTCAATGAGCAGATCGATAAGCGCGGTGCGCTCTTTGCCGTGTTGCTTGACCCTGATACCTCTGATCAAGGTGCGCTGCTCAAGGCCGGTTCGCTAGCTGTTGAGAACGGCGCAGACCTTTTGCTGGTGGGCGGCTCATTCATGGGCAATCCGAATTTACCCAAGCAGATTCTTGAGCTCAAGGCCAAGGTTCCTGTGCCCGTGATCTTGTTTCCGGGCGGCTCTTCGCAGGTGGTTCCTGGCTTTGATGCGATTTTATTCACCACGCTGGTGAGCGGCCGCAACCCACAGTATTTGATCGAGGAACAGGTTCGCGGTGGTGTTATGGTGAAGGCTTTTGGCATCGAAGCGATTCCTACCGCCTACGCTTTGATCAATAGTGGCCGTGCAACCGCTGTCGAATACATTTCGAATACTCGCCCCATTCCTGCCGATAAGCCCAAGTTGACTATGGTGCACTCGATTGCTGCCGAGTTGATGGGCATGCGGTTTATTTATCTTGAAGCGGGTTCCGGTGCCGAACATCCGGTTCCTCCCGAGCATATCGCCTATACGCGCAAGTCTACTGGTCTTCGTATCATTACGGGCGGAGGCCTTGTGCGGCCTGAGATGGCGGCCGAGAGAGTTGCTGCTGGTGCCCATATTATTGTGACTGGAACGCTTTGGGAGCGCTCAAATGACCCGCAGTTGATGCGTGCTTTCGCGGCGGCAATTCACGTCAAATGATTTGGGCTTAGGTTGCCTATTCTCCCTGGCGAAGTCTTTCAAGCCATAGCCCCCCGACAAAAAGTGTATACCAAAAAGGCATTTCGCGCTAGACTTGCCTTGTCTGTTTCATAGCTTTTTGATCTATATTTGCCACTACACGTTTTTCACTAGGATTGGCTCATTCTGGGCTGATCACGCGTAACTGATTACACTTAACGGATCACCCCCGATCCATTTACGAGAGGAAACCATGAGAGGTATCAAAAAGTCCGCAATCGGCATGGCACTCGTGCTAGTCACGTCGGTGGCTTTGCTTTCCGGTTGTAACGACAAGAAGGATGATCAATCCCAGGGCGAATCTGGGTTCCCACGTGGCAAGACCCTTTATTTGGGCGGCTCACAATGGGGCGATCCAAGTTCATTCAACCCTCTTCAGGACTGGCCAGCTTGGCCTGTGAATGATAAGTTCAACCTGATGTACGAACCATTGCTCGCGTACAACACGCAAAGCGGTCAGTTCGAACCAATCCTCGCAAAGCTTGTTTCTCAAAGCACCGATTCAGTCGTTGTCGTTTTGAACCCCGCCGCCAAGTGGTCTGATGGTCAGCCTGTCACTTCCGCTGATGTGAAGTTCATTTTTGAGCTCGGCAAGCGTTTCAAGAGTGCGCCAACAGCTTACGCGCTCGACTTCATTTCCGAGATCAAGGTTGCCACTGTCGATCAGAACGGTGCCAAGGCCGAACAGTTGACCTTCGTGGTGAACAAGGCTGGCCGCAACAATCCGCTCGTGATCATGGACTTGCTCCAAGGCATTCGCATTATTCCTAGCCACGTGTTTGAAGCTAAGCTCGCTGCCTTCAAGGATTCTTCGGAACCTCTCTCTGCAGTGCAGAAGCTGAAGCTCGATTCCGTTCCTGTGGTCTCAGGTCCATATACGCTTTCGACCTATTCGAACGAGAAGATCGTGTTGAAGCGTCGTGATGACTATTGGGGAAACGCAGCCCTCTATGGTGGCAAGCTTCCTACTCCGGAGTTCATCATCCACCCAATCTTCAAGAGCAACGACCATTTCGCACTTGCTCTGCAGAAAGGCGAACTCGATGCTTCCCAGACCTTCATTCCTCGCATCTGGCTCAAGTCTGCTGATGGTGTGCATACTTGGTACGCCAAGGAACCATATTACATCCCAGGTGCTGTGCCAATGCTCTTCATCAACAACACCAAGGCTCCTCTGAACGACAAGAACTTCCGCCGCGCCATGGCTTTTGCTCTGGACTACAAAGCGATCAAGGACTTGGCTGTTTCCGGTTATAGTCCAGACATCAAGCCAGGCATCATTATGCCGGTTGGCCCAGAGGCGAAATATTATAGCGAAGAAGACTCCAAGCAATATGGCGCATCTTTCAATATCGATGCTGCGAAGAAGTTGCTTGCTGATGGTGGCTACAAGTCCATCTTTAAGGCCGACGGTTCTTTGGATTCCGTGGTTGATGCTAAGGGCAAGAAGGTTCCTACTCTCTATATCAAGTGCCCTGCTGGTTGGTCTGATTGGGAGGCGATCGTGAAGATTGCTGTGAAGGGTCTGCGCAACGCTGGTATCGATGTTCGCGAAGGTTTTGTGGATGCTAGCCTCTACTGGCAAGCTCTGCCTACCGGTGATTGGGACTTGATCCTGCACAAACCTGCTTCCTCTGTAACTCCTTCTCTGCCATGGAGCCGTTTCGAAGCTGTGATGTCTTCGCGCAACTGGTCCAAGATTGGCGACAAGATGAACGAGAACCAAGGCCGCTATAACAATCCCAAAGCCAAGGACTACAATCCTAAGGTGGACAGCTTGATCAAGGTGATCCCAACGATCTCTGACGAAGCTGCTAAGGCAAAGGCATATCGTGAACTGAATATCTTGTTTATGCAAGATCAGCCAACTCTGCCACTTTGCTACTTGCCAGAACAGTTCTATGAATACAGCGACAAGCATTGGACTGGTTGGCCAAATGAGACCAATGCCTTTGCACCTCCTCAGCTTCCTTGGGTTGGCGCTGGTATCAAAACCTTGTGGCAGTTAAAGCCAGTTAAGTAAGGGATTCGCATGCTTAAGAACCGTCCTACACTTCGCTATATCCTCCACCGTGGAGGCTGGTATCTAGTGACCTTCCTGGTGGCGGTCACGATCAATTTCTTCCTTCCACGTCTTGGTGCCGCAAATCCTGTGGACATCATTATGGGTAAGGTTTCGAGTGGCCTAAGCACAGAAGCCGCCAAGGAAAAGGAAGAGTCCTACCTCAAGGAGTTTGGTCTCGTGAAGGTAGACGGTTCCGGCAATATCATGCGACAAGCAGATGGCAAGCCTCTGCGTGCATCGAATCTCGAGCAGTTCGGAAACTACTTGAAGATGTGTCTCCGAGGCGACTTGGGCACCTCTTTCCAGAAGTATCCTAAGAAGGTAATGGACGTGATTGTTGAGGCTGTGCCTTGGACGATTGCTCTCCAGTTACCGACGATTCTCTTTGGATGGATCGTGGGCAATGTGCTGGGAGCCCTTGCGGCATATCGGCGCGGAGTCTTCGACCGCATCTTTTTCCCTGCGGCTCTTCTCATTAGCTCGCTGCCCTTCTTTGTGTTTGGAATGCTGCTTGTGTACTACTTCTCTGTGGTGCTCGGTTGGTTCCCCGCTATGGGTGGTTACGCTGGCGACTTGATTCCAAGTTTTAGTCTCACATTCTTCGGATCGGCAGCATATCACTATGTGTTGCCTTTCTTCTCAATCTTCTTGATTCTTGCTGGTGGCCAAGCCATCGGAATGCGCTCCATGGGCATTTACGAGTTGGGCACTGATTACATCAAGTATGCCAAGTGGTTAGGTCTTAAAGAGCCTAAGATTCTTGCTTACTTGTTTCGCAACGCAATGCTTCCTCAGCTCACTGGTCTTGCCCTTTCCTTGGGTTCGATGATCGGTGGTGCTTTGATCACAGAAATGATTTTCTCTTATCCTGGACTTGGTATGGCCATGTTGACTGCAATCCAGAACAACGACTATCCTATGATTCAAGGCTGCACCTTGTTGGTTACCATCAGCGTGTTGATCGCGAACTTTACGGTTGACATCATGATTGGCTTCCTTGATCCACGCGTCAAGGCTGGCTTACAGATGGGAGGCAACTAAGATGAAGTTTCTTCGTAACATGCTGAAGTCTCCCATGTTCGTTGTGGGTATGGGACTTTTTATTCTTACACTAGCCATTGCAATCCTAGGCCCTGTGTTCTATAAGGTAACCTTGGAGCAAGTGGGTGGCCAATATGCTCCTCCAGGGAACGGCTATCTTTTTGGAACTGACGATTTAGGTCGTGACTATGTTTCGCTCCTTATCGATGGTTTGCGTTCCTCTCTATATGTAGGGTTCCTTGCGGGCATCATTGCGACCACGGTGGGTACACTGCTGGGTGTTTATGGTGGCTTTAAAGGCGGATGGATCGATGACGTGTTGAACATGTTCACCAATTTGTTCATCGTGATTCCTTCTTTCGTGGTGCTAATCCTTATTTCTGCAAGTATCAAGGATGGTCGCTCGCTGACTCTGATTGGCCTGATCATTGGCTGTACTACTTGGACTTGGTCTGCGCGTGCGGTGCGTGCTCAGGCTGCAGCGCTCAAGAGTCGCGATCATATCTCCCTGGCTCGCATCAATGGTGATGGAACTCTAGCCATTCTTTTCAAGCACATCTTGCCTTACTTGCTCTCTTATGTGTTCATGGTGTTCATCTTGCAGATTGCATCGGGTATTCTCTCTGAAGCCGCGATTTCCATGATTGGCCTTGGTCCTCTGGACACGGTGTCGCTAGGAAGCATTCTGAATCAAGCAAAGAATACAGGCGCATTGGGTGACGGCGTATGGTGGGCATTCATTCCAGCTACCATCATTATCACGGTGATTGTGTTTGCATTATATCTTGTCAACACCTCGATGGAAGGGGTATTCAATCCCCGCTTGCGTAAGTAGGAGCGAACATGGCCACCTTTGAAGTTGAAAATTTAAGCCTCCATTATCTCACCCGCTTTGGCAATAAAGTCCACGCTGTTTCCGATGTTTCGTTCACCATGGAAAAAGGTGAAATCCTTGGTATCGCTGGTGAATCGGGCTGCGGAAAGTCTACGTTGGTAAACGGCCTCATGGGCCTTTTCATTCCACCTCTTTACCCAACGAGCGGTGATGTGCGTGTGAATGGCGAATCCTTAATGAACCGCACCGAAGCAGAAGTTCGCAAGAACGTGCTGTCCCGCAAGGTCTCTATGATTCCTCAGGGCGCTTTCAATGCACTCAATCCTACCCGCAGGGTCAAGGATATTGCGGCGGATGTGATCGCAGCTCATGAGCAAGGCGTTGACAAAAAGCAAATCTACGACCGCCTTCGCCAACGCTTTGACCTGTTTGGAATGGATACCGAGAAAGTGCTAAATGCGTTTCCAATCCAATTGACAGCCGGTGAACGTCAACGCTCTGTGATCGGTATTTCCACCCTGCTCAATCCACAGATGGTGATTGCCGATGAGCCCACTTCCGCACTGGATGTGAGCACGCAGAAGGTTGTGATCAAGATGATTTTCGACTTGCTCGAAAAAGGCATCTTCTCCACCATGATCTTTATTACCCACGAACTTCCTCTGCTCCGCCATGTCGCGAACAACATTGCGATTATGTATGCAGGTGAGATTGTGGAAAAGGGCACGACCGAACAGATCGTGTTTGATCCACGCCATCCTTACACTAGAGCTCTCATGGGTGCGATGCTCAGTGCAGAACCAGGCCAGCGCCAACGCAAGCCTGTTGCGATTGAGGGTGCGCCGCCCAACTTGGCTAATCCGATCTCGGGTTGTCGTTTTGCGGATCGCTGCCCCGTTGCTCGCCCTGAATGCAAATTGAAAGACCAAAAGATCCGTATGGTGGGTGGCCGCCAGGTGAGGTGCGACTATGCCGACTAATACTCCAATCTTTTCTGCAAAAAACATTAGCATGCATTTTGGCAGCGGCAAAAAGCTGGTCAAGGCTGTTGATGATGTTTCCTTTGATATTGCCGACGGCGAAATCGTTTCGGTGGTAGGTGGTTCCGGTTGCGGAAAGAGTGTGCTTGCAAAGATCATGCTCGGCCTCTACAAGCCAACCAGCGGTGATTTTACTTACGAAGGGAAGCATATCACCAATCAGCGCGATCACTGGAACGAAGTGCAATGCGTTTTTCAAGACCCATTCAGCTGCTTCAATCAGTTCTTCACCATCCGTGCTCAGCTAAAGGCCGCGTTCGGAATTTTGAAGAATAAGCTCACCGATGCGCAAGTCAACGAGCGGGTCGATAATGCTTTGCGTGCCGTGAATGTGCTGCCTTCCGAAATCGAAGGCAAGTATCCATTCGAGCTTTCCGGTGGCCAAATGCAGCGCATGTTGCTTGCTCGTATTTTCGCTTTGCGCCCTAAGGTACTGATCGCCGATGAGCCAACCTCCATGGTGGATGCATGCGTGCGAGCAAATATTCTGGATTACCTTATGAAGCTCAAGCAAGAGCTCAAGATGACCATCGTCTTTGTGACGCATGATATCGGTCTCGCGTACTACATCAGTGACCGCCTATTCATCATGCACGAAGGCAAAATCGTCGAATCGGGTACTCCTGATGATGTCGCTTTACGCCCTAAGAGCCCAGTTACCATTCAGCTCATTGATGATATTCCTGAAATCCATAAGGAATGGATCAAGCGCTAGTAGAGTGCTGATTGCATCTAAACTACTTTAAGAAGCTCCTGCCTTTGGGTGGGGGCTTTTATTACTCTTTAGATGGGGAAGCCGCGTTCTCGCGGCTTCAAAAACCACCCGCTAAGCGGGTGAGATTCATGCTTAAGCAAAAAAGAGTGTCTCCAGTGGGTTAGACTTTGGTTGTTCAAGCCATCTAACCACAAAGGAAACACTCTATGGCAAGCAGTTTAGCTCACACGAAATGGCTTTGCAAGTATCACCTTGTATTCACGCCAAAGGATCGTCGAAAAATCATTTACTATGAACTCCGCGCCGACCTTCAGGGATACATAAAAAATCTTTGCAAATGGAAGGGCGTTGAGATTATCGAAGGTCACATGATGGCCGACCACGTACACTTGTTAGTGTCGATCCCTCCGAAGTTCAGCGTGTCGTCGTTCATGGGTTATCTGAAGGGTAAGTCGTCGCTGATGGTTTTTGAAAAGCACGCAAACCTCAAGTACAAATTCGGGAACCGTCATTTCTGGTCAACAGGTTACTACGTCAGCACGGTGGGCTTGAATACGTCTACCGTTCAGAAGTATATCCGAGAACAGGAAACATCGGATCAAATCGAAGATAAGCTCACAACGAAAGAATATGTGAACCCTTTCAAGGGTAGCAAGTAATCAGTCCACCATGGCTTGAACAAAGTGAAAGCCAGCGTCATTAAGGCGCAGGCTGTGAAAAGCCCTTATAGGGCTTAGCAAGCCACCCCACTTTGGGGTGGTCTTGACTTACCGGGAGATAACATGAAAAAGGGCTTTACCCTCATTGAGCTGATGGTCGTGATCGTGATCATTGGTATCCTCGCTGCAATCGCAGTGCCAAAGATGTTCGGCATGTCCGCTAAGGCAAAGGCTGCGGAAGTTGGCCCTGCTGTCGGCACATGGTCAAAGATATCTTCTGCGTATGCTATTGAGACTGGTTCCGTTGGTGGATTTGTTTCCATTGGTTACATTGCCCCTGGCACAACAGTAAGTACAGCAAGCTCTTCTACTTTAACCTTCTCCTATACGGATGCTGGTTCTACCGCTGCATTAGGCGCTTGGAAGGCTACGAACCTTGTTGATTTGAATACCTGTAAGGCGACATCAACATGGGTCACGTCGATCAGCAGCAGCACTGTTGTCACAACTCCAGTGATTACAAGCGTTGGCTCTGGTTGCGACGCTTTGACTCCGAACTTTACCAAGTTCAAGTAATTTTCTTTTGTGTTAATTGTAGAGCCCTGCGGTTGATTCCCGTGGGGCTCTTTACAATTCAAAACGTCCCTTGTGGAACCCATCGTTGAATAATTGTTTGATAGGTTTCTGCTGGCGATGACTTTTGATTCGCACAGTTGAGAAGTAGATTATGGAGATAGACTCGTTCGGATATCTCGCTGATATTTAGGCGCATAAGCATTTGAAGATATATGCCTTCGCGAAATTGAATATATACGGGGTTTAGGTAATCGTCGAGCATTAACCCAATAGATTCAACAATCGGAAATTTGCGGAGCTCATAGGAATGGAAAATATGCCGCACGAATTCAGGAACAGTATCCGTTGTTGAGAATACTTTCATTACTCTTGATGCATCATCAAAGTGATTGATGTCTGCTAGATAGTGGCTGTAATACAAGGCTAGTCGCCAATCTCTAGGAAATACTTGGTTTCCACGCTTTAGCACAGTGATGATTGCTAATGAGTCGGCATCTTGTTTATTACTCAACGCCCCAGTAAAAATATAAGCCATATAAAAAAGCGAGTCGAGAGTCGTTGTTATATCGGCCGTGTGGTTCATGTAAGCGTATTCAGATCCTCGCAGCAGCGCATCCCCATAGTGAATCACGGCAGAGATCCAAAAAAGCCCTGCAACGGTTTCTTGATGCCCAAGAGCAAGCAAATTTACTTCGCCAGCCTTAGGTAAATACGAAACATCGTCGTTCGTTGTTTCTGGAAGTGCTTTCCAATATGTAATGGAAAGTACAAGTAATCCTAAAAATGCAAATGAAACCAGCGATACAGAGGCTCGACGCATTATAGTCATTCCCTAAAACTATTAAATTAGCTGAATGATATTTCTTGTACCAGCAATGTTTGCTACATCCGTTCTATGGTTTGAGCCACAGGATATCCAGTGGATAATCATGCCCATTATTCTTCTGATCGTTCTTGGCATTCAAACGTTCCAAAGAAAGGTGCTAATCATCACTCCATGGTCTTTGCTATGTATAGTCTTTGGCGCATGGATGTTGGTTCGGCTTGATGCAACGATGGAATGGGCCCCACACATTACAATAGTCGTGTTGACTATCTGGATCTTGGCGCTGATTGTGCCTCGTGAAACGTATCCAAAGTGGATTTGGATTCCATTGGTGAGCGCTCTTTTGTTTTGGAATCTTTCGTATTTAGTTTGCCAGTTTCTTGGTAAAGACTCATTTTATTACCTCCACTTTCCGTTTAACCAGCGAAACCATTTTCAAATGTTCAATTATCTGGCTGCAGGGGCGTTACTGCTCATTGTTGCGCGAGATGGTTGGGGTGGAAAATTTGAAAAACTAGTAGTGGTTGGAAGTTTTGGAATTATCATATGGTTGTTGGCGACTGTGGGCGCCAAAAACGTTCCGCTGGGAGCTATTATCGCCTTTGTTCTTTTTCTGATTCGATTAGCTCTGCGGAAGCGGAGTGGTAAAATTTCAATTCGAGTGGCGATCATTGTCGGCGTTGTCTGTAGCATCCTTATCATGGTAGTCGTTCCGATCTGGACAACGTATTTACCTCCATTGAATCGATTGGGAATTTCGTTCACTTCTCGACAGACAATTTGGCAAGCAACGTGGAATTTAATTCGTGACCACTGGGCTCTTGGTGCTGGCTCAGGAGCCTATCGAGGCTTTATTCGTGACTATTGGCCGTTGCTTAAGAATGCTGCATATCCAAGCTCAATGTATCCTGGGGGAGCTCACAACCAAGCTTTGTTTTTCTGGGCTGAAACTGGTTTGCCTGGTTGTATTTTCTGGATCGCATTATTTGGTGGCGCGATGGGAATATCTTTCCAACAGTGGGTTGCTTCTCGCTCGCTATGTTCCAAAATGCTATTTCCTTTTTTAGTTGGGTATTCGATAATCGTTTCGTTGACATTCACTCCGCAATGGCATACGTCGTCATTTATTGCAGCCCTATTTGTTCCTGGGCTTGTTTGGAATTCTGCGATACAGAAGAAATGGATATTCCCACAGTTTCGACTTCAAATTATCCCGATGCTAATCGTCTTAGTGTTTTTTCTGTTGGCAAGCTATCCAAATTATCAAAGCCTTAAATCAGATCATATGATTCACTATATCTCATTAACACAAAAGGTGTCTGGTGGAGCTGATTTAGATAAGTTGTCGGAAGCGAATCGAGTCTGGCCTAATTCCGTTTCATTGTATTATGGGTCGAAGTTGCTGATCGAAGCAAATCAATTAGCTGATGCAAAAATTCTAGTTGAGCAGCTTGAAAAAATTTCTTGGCACCGATGGCCTGTTGAACGTTTACGAGCAGAAATCTTTTATCGTAATCTGCAATGCAATGATGGGGATCATGAGATCAATCATTATCTCCAAGTTCGAATACCTGAAGAAGAAGCCTATATTAAGATGGTGCGAAATGCTTGCTTTGAAAAGATGAAGATCAAAGATGTTCGCTAGAATTTCTAATACTCGAAATTTTGAAAAGTGTAATCCCTCCGCTGGATTCTGCAACAGGCTCTATAGTTAGGTGGCTCAAGGCTTCTTCACAAATTGGGCGCAATTCAATTAATTGAATTTTGGCATGTGAGGTTGCCTTGCCTTGACACTCGTAACCCCATACAAAGTATTTGATCCCTGTCCATTTTTTGATCGCTTCCAAATAAATCGTGTTGTCTGGCCTTGCTACACTACCGACATAAATGGAGCTTACTCCATCGCCAGAGAAGTGACTTGGGCGTGTATAGATAAAAAGAGCCTTTCGCGCATCGGGGTTCTTCGCTAAAAAATCTCTAAATGCACGCTGTTCTCGTAAGATGTCTTGAGTTGCATAGGGAAAATCGTAAACAAGCGCTTTGTATCCCATACCCAAGGAAAGGATAACAATAGAGATCGAAGCAAGCGAGGTCAACCAACTTTTAGCAGTGATCCAAAAACGGAATTGAGTTATTCCCCAAGCGAAACAAAAGGCGAGAACAGGGAACCAAGTCACTGCATATCGATGATTTGAATCGATGCTCATATCTCCGCTAATGTGTTCAAAAATTGTGGCTGCAGGGAGTAATGACAAGGCGAGAAATAGCAGTAGGCCTCGATACTCCTTTGCTCGAAT
>Ga0302286_10001448_pt1 | contig 17684 bp, 19 predicted proteins | sample III_Fen_E2_3_FD_198765 | JGI IMG/M metagenome (GOLD analysis project Ga0302286, IMG submission 198765) | Peat permafrost microbial communities from Stordalen Mire near Abisko, Sweden - III_Fen_E2_3 | ecosystem: Environmental > Terrestrial > Soil > Wetlands > Permafrost | place: Sweden: Abisko...
CACTTAATTAATTTTTTTTGAAACAATTTAATTTTTATTTTATCTTTTTATGAAACGTAATATGTAAGAACCGATCAGGCAAATCATTGACGAGCTCAGGTACCAAGTACTACCATCAAAAAATAAGAAGCCAAAAAATAGACCCAATATCAAAGCAGAGTAGCCTCTAAGGGACAATATATGATTATTTTTTTTGTTGACATAAAGTATACAGATGAAGAAAGAACCAGCAATCTACGGACAACTTGAACGCTTTATAGCTAAACAAAGATCCATTAAAGATGAACCAAAGGAAGCTAAGAAAGAAGCGCCAAAAAAGAAAGAACCAGTAAAGAGAAATCTTAAGTAAATGTATATCAAATTTTTTTTCGATAATGTGATATAAATGCCATCATTAAAAGAAACTGAGTTGACAGAACAAATCAATGAATTAAAAGACAAAATGGACATGCATCCAAAAGCATCAAGTGACTATCAAGAACTCGATCATCAAAGGACCAAACTGATGAAGGAACGAACCAAAGAAAGAAGACTCAATGGTGATAACGTAAGTACCATAAGTACATCTAAGCCAAAGAAAAAAGATCAAGATGACGAATATGCTTCTCTGATGAAAGACATCAAGGAAATTGAGGACTCCCTAAAAGAAGAACCAAAAGAAGATGAACCAAAAATTGTTGACCCAGTAGTCTTAAACGATATGATCCAAGATTTCCAGAAAGAACTAAAAGAAGTTTCTTTTGTAGATCAACCGGTCAATGAAGCTGTCATCAAACAATTTGGTGCACCATTATCGAAAGAAGTACTATTAACTGATATCTACAAGCTTAGAAGTGCTATGGGTGATCATGTGAGAGATGATCTCAGAGATAAAACTACAGAGGATCTACGTGCTATTCTAAAAGAAACTGGTAAACGTTTTGTAGATAAAATTGATGGAGCATCCGACATGTTGGCTAATCTCCATATTGTAGGTACAGCAGCTCTCCTAAATTTCAGCAGACCTATTGTTGAAGAAGCATCGTTTACCTTTGAAAATGTAGAAGCAAATGCTGACAGCAGAAAGGAAGCTATCAAAATGTGTTACGATGATCTCATTAGAAAGGATCCATATATCGGGCCATATCTCTTAAGTATGTCATCGGGGGCTATCGGACTTTTAGTTAATACAACAGCTATTGCTGCAACATCATTTACGACAGACAAAAAAAAGTTCACAAAGAACCAAGAAAATTAAGTATAATAAGAGCATTTATTGCTCTAACGATGTCTCTGTTTCATTTCCTTTGGTTGATTCTAAAAATGCTTTATCTCTGGTAACTGATCTACGAATAATATTGATCGAACAAACAGGTGTATCTTTATACGATGACCCTTTTTCTTTTTTATTTGAAGGGAAATCAACTGACCACGTAGAATCCAAAGGACGTAAGATTAGCTTACCATAACGATACTTAAAGATAGACGCCAAATTATTGTTGGCCAACTTTGTGAGCTCGCGATCTGTATGAGAAACTTCTAGATCATTTTGCAGCATCGGCTTGTAATATTCTTCAATGAGTTCTTTGAATCCAGCAGTTGGTGCATAATCACATAAAACTATAGCAGTCAATTGTTTTTTGACATACGGGCTAATAACGAGATTTGGTGTATGCGCAATGATGACAGTACTTAAGTTGTAGTGACGCCCAGTGCTCATGAGACTCATAAACAGTTTTGTCTTAATGAATTGTGGGTCAATGATATCATCAAGAATAACTAATTGTGGAGGTAGAGCATTACCCAGATCGAATTCTTTTTTGCATGTATCCATTATTGTGGCAATATCTTCTAAAGATTCGTGGTGTTCAATGAGAGCTCTCTTATTCATACATTCTTCAATTGGTGGCATATTGTAATCGGGTCCGAAGTAATGAATATATTGGAAGCATGGGACGATTTTAGTACATAGATAAAAAGTTTTTCCTGACATGGATGACCCAATGAGGGCTACTCTTTCTGATTGATTTTGGATGAACAGTGACATTATATCAAAAAAATTATACTTAAAATGATCCAAAAATGTTTACAAGAGAGTATGATTTGTTTCCATCATACTGTGTGCCAATGAATCACCGATCATGACTGCGACATATTTAACGAGTCCTTCAACAATGATTTCCTTTGCGCGTGGCTTACCTGATTCAGCCATCAACATTCTAGTGGCAACATCAGCAATTGCTTGTGATCCAATACTTTGAAGGATAGTCCTGAAATAATAGGTACTTGATTGATCATCCAAGTATGGATACTTTGTTCTAAACCATGTGTACATGACTGAAAAGAAGAAGTTTTCCAAGAGGACATCACCACTAAAGATCTCTTTTCCTCTAATTGCTACCGCTAATTCGGCTGACACGAATGTGATACCTGTTTCTTTTACGTCGATTCTGCTAACGAAGTTCATTTTTATATATACACAACAAAAGAATATTCATTAATAATCAGTTGATCTAACGGGTCCAATTCCATACATCGTCGTGCGTTCATAGTTATACAAATTTATCAGCTCGTTAATTTCCTTAGGAGATGCACCTGCTTCTTTAGAACGTGTAATGTATGAGTCAATCGTGTCTGTCATTTTTTTACGAGATTCTAACGTCTTGATCTTTTTAGATCCGTATTTAGCGATGAGATCTTTCGTGGCATTTATGATTCTAGGTCTCTTTTTAGGACCTATCGTTTCAGCAGCAATCGATTCTTCAGGCTCAAGAGTATGTCTTTCAGTATCTAAAGCATTGATAGGCGCCTCGGAATACTCAGAATCTGCTACAGATTCCCTAATAGTACTAGTTCTATTTTTGAGGACAGGTTCTTCTTGATTAGGATACTCAGGTTCAAAATTCATTAGGTCTTCTTTTGGAATATCAGGCGCAGTATCTACTGGGACATTAATAAGATCATTTAGTTCCTTGGTGTCCCGAATATCCCTTTTTTCTTGAGCAGAAATATCGGCGTCTTCTTTAAGATCGAGTAATTCATCAACAGTAGCTCCGGGAATATCTGTTATGCCACTTTTTTCCAATCGACGACGACGTTCGATAGCTTCATTTCTCTCTGCAGTTCTTGTTAGACGACCTTCATATCTATTTGCAGCATTTTCTGCAGCTTCTTGAGCCAATTTATGACGACGTTCTTCAGCCAATAAGGCTTTCTCTTCTGATACATTAGCCATTTCCAGAGATCTCTTATGTTTAGCATCCTCTTCGGCAGCCTTTCTTTCAGCAGCTAAATTAGCCATCGATATTGATTGACTAAATCGTTTATCTTCTAATGGAGCATCGAGACCTTTAAGTGATCCAGCTTCAGATACACGCAATTCTGATCCAAATTTGGCATCTTCACGTGCATGTTCTCTAGCTAAAAGAGCTTTCTCTTCTTCTGACTTACGACCTGTCAACTTATTCGTCAACTTTGTAGCATAAATGTCAGCAGAATCATTTACTACATTACGACCAGCCCTCCTAAGTGCTTGACCAAGAATTCCATGTGTTTGTTCTTCTTCATGTGATAGAGCATCTGCTACCTTTAGCCCTGCGACACCAGCTTGATATTTATTGATTGCATCTGTTTGCATGTTATTTGATCCCGTAGCTAAAGCTCTGTCAGCCTTCTCGATATCAAGAACTTCTTTCTGGAATGGATCCAAAGCGAATTGATCTTTGTACTTGGCATAATATGCGTATCCGATACCTGCTATCATTGATGCTATAATAGGTACACCCCATTTCTGTAGTATTGAAAGCTCCGATTTACTGTGAAGCATTGACGTGTCGACTATTTCTAAATTCCTAGGAGAAAATGTAGGTACTTGAGTAATGACAGAACTTTGTCCACGATTTGGATGCGTTAACAAATATGTTTGCATGTTACGTAGTTTTGAATGATCTTGGTATCCATTATTATTTGAAGAACTACTGCCTGAAGAAGATTCTTTTGGATGATCCTGGTATCCATTGTTTGAATACGAGCTATTATTGGCGTTATTATTTGGAGAACCATTAGGCAATTGGGGATTCAATGAAGGACCCCTATTACCAACAATTTCTATAGATCCGTTATTATATGACTCTATTTTTTCTTCTGGACTTAGGGTGTCCCAAACATTTTTAGCAACATTAGGTAATCCATCAATGAATATTTTAACAGTCAATGCTATCGATTCCTTAGGAACCCCCATGAGATATTTTTGTTCAGCAGAAGATAATAAAGCCCAATCAGAATCAGATACAGATTCAGGTTTTTTTACTGGCAAATTAGGCATAGCAGGTCTAGCAGTGTCTTTAATAGTGCTGAGAGATTCGAAGAAAGCTTTCTTTTCAGCTATATTAGAGAAAACAGGACTAAAATCTATAGTAGGATCATATGCCAACATTGTTGCTTCAGTCATGATAACTGACCCTAAAGGAATTGTCCCATTTAGGAGGGCATAAACAGATGTACCCTTTTTAACAGTAGATACCGGAAGTCCTCGTATAATAAAGTATGACCCATTTGATTCCTTGGTAATACGGACTAATGACATAGACAAATCTGAGTACATGATAATGCAAGAACTAACAGATAACGTATTCGATGATTCAGTCATAACCTTAATAGAATACCCAGAAACACGCAATGAATATTCAGGACTTTCTATAGTATACTTGACTCCAGGGGATCCATAAGTATCCAAAGAATATTCAATCGAATCAAGCCCGATGACCTTATTTTTTGTCAATGGTACCCTTTTAGCTAAGCGATCTGGTTCAACAAAGATAACAGATTCTACAATAGTCGACTCAGAAGATGCTCCAATAAGATCCGATAACGTTTTTGATCCTACGATATTTTGGAAAGCAGTATTGATAAATATTTGAATGTGATCATTGAAGAATCTGGACAAAATTGGCTTCCCAGTTCCTGCAGCTATCAAATTTAGTTGGGTCTTAGATCCCATAGAATCCGTATACACAATTTTGGTGCCCGATTTAATGACAGTAGCTTCTTCTACGAGAGTACCATTGCCAAAGATTGTCAAGAATCCAAGGTCTTCAGAATATGATATCGTTTCATCTACACTAATTGGGCCGAGATCTACTTCAACTAATTTGGGGTAATCAGGCTTAGGTGTTGGTAAAACACGATCAGGGATATCTATTTTTTTTGGAGCCATATCAAAGTATACAACCATTTTTATTATGAAGCCCAGATAATAAATGAACAAAATATCACGTGGCTCACAATACTTCATATACGAAAAAGAACAATTAATCGAACTCTTTGACACTAAGGACGTCCTTTGCAATGAAGACATCGATTCAGGATTCGCTTTCGCAGTCTATTCCAAATATCAAGACATGGTCAACAATGACACGTTTATATGTACAGTAAGAGAATCGGATCGATTTGATCGTTTTATGCGAAAATGTACAAGAGTGATTGTGCCAGAAGGAACCAAATATTTGGAAATTTATCCGTGGCATTACATCGAAATGAAAGATACCATCAACGAAAAAAATGAACATCTTGTATCTATAATTAGACCAGACGATATTGAACTTCCATTAGAACTTCTTAGTATTAGCGAACACGATGTCTAATTGTTCTTTAGCTGGTATTTCCTTTATAGGATTTCTACGAATCCATAGATCCATGTTCCAATTGTAGTCTTCTGTCTTGTCTCTGTTGATTCCTTCAGCGGTTTTATAGGCTGCATACGTTGTTGCTCCGAGCATGAATATGAGCATGGAGATGTCTAAGTAATTTTTTGCTTGCATTATATTGTTCCTTTATAACAATTTCGAAATTACATGTTTCACAAGATCGATGATTTCTGCAGAATACAAGATCATGATACCGAATGTCCCAATTAGAGCTATCAACAAAATTGTTATGACGTCAGACACAATCGTTACACCAAGGTCAATAATACGATCCAAGAACGAATCTACTGTACTGAAAAAACGGGATTCACCATCACGCATAGTACTAAAAAGATTTCTCTGAGTACTTTCAGCAACGTTACCAATATTTGATACGATGTTTGACCCAGTCATGAACAGATTTGCTTGGGTATCTAAATAAGCTTCTTTGATATTTCGCTGAGCATCAAGTGTATTTATTGCTACAGCATCTACAGTTGTTTCTACAACACTTTGAACAGCGCCTGTACCAGCTATCAGGACATCCTTAATAGGTATCATAAGAGCATCAATTTCAGGGGAAAAGTCTACCATTGTTATTTATTATAAAGTACTACATATAATAATGACTACATCAAATAGTATCGTGAGAATATGCTCTGAAGATCTTTTGGCAAATGGTAATGCATATATCCCTGGGGGATTCTCATGTGGATCAAAATGCTTTGTGAGATGTTATCTTACTCAAACAAATTATAACATAATAAGTCCAGCAACATTTGCATATAATATTGGATCTGGCACAGAAACTACAGCAATACCTGCTGGATATTATTCACAAGCTCAATTAGTATCAGTTCTTTCTACAGCATTAGCAGCTGCACACGCAGGTTTTTCAGTTTCTGTGACTGGTTACACACATTTAGTTTCCATTACTTATTCGAGTCCTTTCAGTATTTTGGGATCCTTGTGCGATCAACGTTTAATGGATTCTTTAGGTTTCTTGAGGACCACAACTTATACAGGATTTTCTAGTTATACAGGTCAAACAGTTGGTACGGGCGGATACAAAGGCCCAGTTCAAATTCTTAGTATTGGTGGATTAAACAGAAATGGATGTGGTGATTTTTCTACAAGAAATAGTGGACCAGTTACTTTGCCAATACCTTATTCGGATTACGGAACTACAAATATTTTTGATCCACATATTCCTACATATTTCGAACTACAAAGAGGGCAATATATCACAGCTCTTAATATCAGATTTTTAGATGATTATGGGTCCACTATAGATTTCAATGGTGGCATATGGGATCTCGTCATATCGTTCGAAGACTAACAAAAAAATAAATTTGTAAAGTCTCATATATTTTTTGATTATCTGTTGGATGATCCAGTGTAAGTAATGTCAATCGATCCAGATGGACTGATAATCCAATAACATTTGTTAACGGTAGCGCAATAAACAGTACCTGCTCCAGATGCTGACAATGGAGTAATTTGCATGAGAGTACTTTGATCGAAGATATTGAAGCCAGCCCATTCAGCACCAAAGACATCCGACGAAGGACTCAAATTTTGTGGAATCTGGTATGTAAACAAGTTAACAGCTTGGCCGGCAGTTGCTCCAGCAGGAATGAAATCATATGGATTTTCGTTGACATACAAACTGTTCATGTATTGAGCGCATTGAGCGTTATAATGTTGATAATAATCATTACCGTTAACCTTTTGATGGAGCTCCTTAATTTGATAACAAGTCATGTTATTGTTTACAGCAATGTCGCTGTTCAACTTGATCTTCAATAAGATCCAAATCAATTCGGCATCGAAAACAGATGGTTTAGGATCAATACTGAACTGAACTCCTGGAGTCAATGTTACTGCTGTTGCACTTTGAACTACTTCATTTACACGATATCCAGGAATGAGAGCGCTGTTATTTCCCGAATTAGCATTAGCTGGAAGCATATCACCGGCACCATCAGAAGCAACGCAAAGATACCAAAGACGCAATGTAGGTTGGCCAACTGGAGCAGATCCTGTAGAAACCATTTTAGCAGCACTTTGTAATGTGATTTGATAAAGCATATCAGTATTACACTTATTCAATGGGAAAGGTGTTCCGCAAGCAGCATCAAATGAATGAACTAATCCTGGCTTACTTGAACGAATTTTACCTGGGTAATCCAACTGCAATTGGATGTTTGAAGAAGCCATTCCGGTACCTCCAGATCCACCTGCACTTTGAATCATTTGTGTTCTAAAATCTTGGCAAGCGAATGCTCTATCTGCTTCGAACAATGATTCGCCCGAACAATCGATCAATAGATTACCAATAGTAACCGTACATCGCTGGACAAGATTGACTGCTGGTAAAGCTGCATATGTAACTGCATCTGCTGGCAAACCTATATCCAAAAATGTTTCGTAAACTAGACCCATCTGATTCGGAATTCTAAAGGTTGCTTGTGATCCCCAATTACCACCTGATTGTGCATCCACATATTGCCAGGTTCCTACTACAGCTCTGTTAGCTACACGAATTTCATCGGGAGCAATAGGATTGAATCCTTGGACGATTTGTGCAGAACTCAATTTATTATAAAGTGCTCTTGGCCTAAAGGCTGTTGCGTTAGATAATGCGTTAGATGACATATTTTTATAAGTGGACCCTTAATAATATTCATAATCAATAATAATGGTTGGTAGAGCTATCCACAATAAATTTGGTAATTGAGTAGGTTCCCATGTTGTATAATCTGGGTAAGCATTAAAGAATTCTTGAACTGTAGGGTAAGCATTTAGTGGCTCAGGTACAGGGTAAAAATTGCTGATAACATAGTATGTAATTGAGCCACTGAAGATAGTACAAGTAGAACCGGGATAAACACGTACGGAACCATTGACGGGATAATCAACTACGAAGCTATATTTTTTACGAAAGATTTCATCTTCAGTTCCTGAAAGTATGTATCTGTAAAGAGCCAATTTTGGTGGTCTAGAAAACAATAATGTTCCATATGAATTTAGCTGACTTTGTGTTATAAAGTCCATTTTATTATTGAGACAATATAATAATGAGCAATTACAATGGATTCAACAACTCAAATACATTCGATTCTATAAGTATTTTCGGCGAAGATGTCCAGGGACTTCAAGGAGAAGGGGCAATTCGATATAATACAATGATGGGCTACCTAGAACTTCGTAATAACGGTGGATCATGGCTTCAAATAGGTGCAGGCCCAGCAACAGCAGTATCAGCAGGTGCAAATATCAGTATCAATAGTGTTCTTGGTAATGACGTAATCAGTACTATTAGTAGTCCAAATTTTACAGACGTCTTCTTAGGAGCAACATCATTATCATCGATAGCATCGACGGTCATCGCAGATCTCAATCAACCAGTTAAGACAGGTAGCAGTCCAATATTTGTTGATGCTACTATCGGATCATATTCAATGGCAACCATTGGCGCTTCAGTTACTGCCAATATTAATCAAGCCGTTAAGACGACTAGTAGTCCAACATTTGCTTCTTTATTAGTTTCTCGTGGAACGTCTGCACCAACGGCTTCTTTGGTGTCAACAAATAGTGCTTCTGGAGCTATCATTAACGTCACAAATTCATTGGGATCAAATGCAACCGCTGCCCAAAAAATAGAAAACTTGATCGGTGTAGATTCTACGGTAACAAATAATAGTGCAGCCATTGATTTCACATATGCTGGATCTGGGTCTACCAGTAATACATTGTCGTTCGGTTTCTTCGGTAATCGCGATCTCTTAAAGATTGATGCCCTTGGCGCATTGACAGCTGTTAGCTCAGTCTCATGGAATAATGGTCTTGGTGCTTTAACAATTGCTGGATCGGATGCTGTCATCAATGCTACAAATAATTTGAAGATCAGGTGTGGTGGTTCTGACAAGCTTGTTGTCAATAGTACAGGTGAAATAGTTGCTAACAGATACACAACGACATTGACCAGTTCTGGTAGTCCGGGATTAAATGCTGTCAACTTAAGTACTGCTTCCTGTACAACTATTTGGAGTTTGGCATCATCGCTATTAGCTGGTAACAACGTAGGTATCTATCATGGTGTGTCAGGAACGGGATCATACAATGCCTCAATAATTCAGTTCAACTATAACGGAGCTGGTTCAGCAACAAATACTCTCGGACTTGGTTTCTTCGGTGCTAACAACAGATGGACAATTGATGGATCAGGTAATACGGTGCAAACAGGTGATTCAACATCTGGTCGTGTAATAGCTACGAATAATACTGGAACTATAGGAACCGTTTCCATAATGAACAACGCCACAAATGCATACGTGATTACAAGTGCTGCAGTGACGCCCAACATAACAACTGGGCAAAAAAGTGAGATGTACTTTGGTAAAGCTTATAGCACATATGACATGGCAGTTTTTGATTTCAATTGGACTGCTTCTGGATCTACATCAAATACATATGGTATTGGTTTCTATGGGGCTAACAATGTGTGGACAATAGATCCAACGGGTCAATCAAAGCAATTGGGTTCAATGGTAGCACCATCTATTGGGGCTATGAATACTGCTGTCGGATTGAGGGCATACAACTTAGTAATAGATTCAACTAGTACATCCGTATTAGGTGGTCTCCGAGTTAATGGTACTGCTCTTGAGTTCTATAACGGTACTTCATGGGTCAATGCATCTGTTGTTGCTGGTACTAATTTGTCATATACCAGCAATACATTGAGCTTGATTGCTAGCCCTGTAGTGACTGACATAACTTGTTCCGGTATTTCAATGAATGCAGTTGCCGCATCTGTTGGTGCATACTTGAACCAATCTGTCAAAAGTACTGCTAGTCCTTCATTCGTTTCTGTCGTAACACCTAGCGTTACCAGTTCTGGAGCCAACGATCTTTTCCTGAATGCTCCTTCAGGCCGTGCAGTCTCCATTGGTACTAATAATGGTGCACGTATAACTGCACATGATACATTTGTCGATCACTGGGCACATGCTATTTTCTGGAGTGGTACTGATACTGATTACGTGAGTCCACACGGGTCATCATGGACAGCAAACTCTATGGTTCTCGGTACTGGTGTTGCAGCTACCGGTAATCTCAAAATGAATGGTTCCCAATTACAATATCATGATGGATCTACGTATCAAACAGTTCAAACAACTAATAGCGCATTCAATAATTATTGTTGTTGGGTCAATGCCTACAATAGTGCCGGTACCTTGTTATGTACCGTATTCAATACACTGACAGGTACATATAATGTAGCATATGGAGCATCAAATACATCACTAGACATAACGTTACCTGGTTCTATATCAGTCGCATTCCAATTCCAGTGGTCAGTTGACTCATCTCGTTGTACAGTGCCTACAGGTATTTCTGGACAGAAGTCTGGATCCAATGTAGTTCGTTGTATTCCTAGTTATGCTACTACGGGTGCTCAAACATGGAACAATATATTACCAAATGCTGGTGATTTCTTGACATTCAGTGTTTTTATAGCAACGACATAAGCAAAAAAATAAAATAATAATTTATAGATATTCATCGTATTGGCGAATTACTTCTAAGAGTATTCTCAATTTTATGAATATTAATGGTTTGTCATCAGAATCTGCATATTGATCCTTGAGTTCTTCTACTTGACCTCCCAATTTTTTTAATTGAATCGTTTGATCTCCGAGCGTATACAGCGAATCTGAGATAGGCCAATTACTTAGTTTTTTTCTTAAGGGAACCGATAATATTTTTTGGAAGTCATGTATTTCATGTTCTATTCTTGATCCAATGGAATATCCGACTTGCATGTATAATCAGATCTCAAGAAAACTAGCTTTTTATTATTACGTTTGGCGCAGTAGAAGCACATTGGCTCTTTGGTTACTTCATCTACTTTACGGCATACTTTTTTGCAATCAGTACATTCCGGTTTTACAACGGACACAGAATTATGATAGTGTTCAAGAGATCTTACCTTTTGTCTAGCAGCTGTATCCGGGTTATGGATAGAACAGTATGGTAAATCATCTAGGGAGCATTTCTTACGGCAGTTTTTATCACAAATTGTACAGTTCATTTGTTGGTATATTTATTGATACGAAAAAAATAAAAATATAAATTAATTAGTTATCGATTTGTAGATAGCGATTCCCAATAATATTATTGTCATAGATCCAGTTACCATCAATAGAGCATCCGACTTATCATTAAGTGAATCTATCTGCGTATGAAAGTGCCTGGTGTTGTATTCAAGTGCATTTATTTTGTCATTGATGTCAACAAGTTTTGCCTTAGTCGTTTCTTTAGGCATGTTTATTCTAATGGTCTCAAATAATCGAATTTTCTTAATAGGTCTAAGATTTCATCAATGATCTTCTTCAAGTGATCGCTATTAGTAATGGAATACAACAGTTCTAATGTCTTTATTGCGGTTTCTGCATCTTCTATAAAAAATGGTACTGCTTCAAGCAATTGTCTTCTTGAGTAAAAGATATTTTTTGAATCTGATTCGTAGATGAGTCTCTTGAGTAAGTCTTCTTGTGTCATTATATATTATTACACTTTTTAAATGTATTGAAAAGAAATCCATTATTCAATATGTTTGAACTATTTCTTGTTGGGATGTATTCATCATATTTGTGCCATATATATTTTGCAAAGGGATCGTTTAGCATATCCATTGCTTGCGGGTGACAACATGTTACCCCAGGCATCAATTCTGATTCATACGTATTTAGTTTATATGGTATTACACCTGTCCATAAGTACACGTCACCATTTTCTGCAATATGTACATAGCATTTTTTTGGTTTGTTATCTGTACTTTTATTAATGAATGTGCATTTTGAAAAGTACCCTACTGGATTGTCGTATTTGTCATACAATCTATATGAATCATTAGATATTATATCATTGCCTTGTAATGTCATTAAGCACATTGATTCAGAATTTACATATAGTGCTCTTGCCATTGTATATATTTAGTAATCAAAAAAAATAAAATGTTAATTGGTTTATTCCTTAGTAATAAAAGTAATGTCCTCAAATCTGTTGACTATCTTATTCTTCAAGATATTAGAACTATTTCTTGTCGGAATGTATTCATCGTACTTGTACAATGGTTGAAATCTCTTGTTAATAAAATTGTTTTCCGGGATCTTTACTCTTTTGAATCCGTTATCTATCATAATGTTTAATAATGGAACTTTTTTTGGTGTTCTAGGAACTAATTCGTAAATAATAGTTGAGTCCATCGTATCAATAACATATTTTCTTCCGTTTGATACTCGTTTATATGTCCACTTTCTTTTAGTATCGGTGTACCATTTTACTATCTGTTGTTTCGTGTAGATAGCTTCGATGTTGTCATATTTGTCTATAATTTCATAAGTATGTGTATGCGTCGTATCAGTTATTTCAGTATCTATGTGTCTTGCTCTGTATTCGCTTTTGTTGTTTAGCCAGTATGAACATTCTTGATAGATCTTCATGAAAATCGGATGCGTTTCTCTGTAACATGCTAATATTAGGGCATCCTTGGTTGGGTTATTTCCTATTGACAATCTAGCAATACATTTGGTGTTGCAGGATTCTGTTTCTAACATCATTTTGTAGATTCTTGCGAGGACTTGTTGTGGTAGCATTTGTATATTTGGTATATCAAAAAAAATAAATTGTTAATTATGTCCTTGTTTAATGCAAATGTTTAGCAGACAATAGCCACTTTCTTATGGAGTTGATATCTGAAATACTTTTAGCGCCTTTTTTTTCGATAGGCATTGCATCGAATTTTATAATCGCATTTTTAAGTTCTTCCGCGTTACCATGTTCCAATAATTTGAATCTTTTGATACCAGCAATATTACAGAACTTTTCATATTCTCTCGAAAATACGTTATTTGGATCAAATCCAAAAGCCTTACATGTATAAATCATATTACTAGATTCATGGAATTTTTCTCCCCTTTTGCGGTCTTTCAATTCCTTTATAAGGGAATCCTGATCAGGATATTTACATGACAATGGTTCGCCGTTTAGAAATTCCTTTATAAGGATGAAATCACGATATTCTTTTGTAATTACCATAAGATCGTTGAATAATAGAGCATCTTTCTCATTTTTTATGTCATACATATTATCGAAAATAAACAATACTTTATTTTTATTGTCCCAATTACGGGTTAGCATATCAAGTAAATATGCATGTCTTAATGGACTCGGATAAAGTGGGATGTTTGTGTCACCGGACCGCATAGATACAGCATTAATTCCATACGACACGTCGTATTCTACATTTACCTGACTATGCTCATGGACTATTAGACGTTTTATAGGTTTATCGTAAACAATTTCGTATTCTGTTCCGTATAGTCTGAAGTATAGGGTGCTGAAGTCTGTGTAGCTCATGTTGTATATCGTGTTGTAACAAAAAAATAAAATAATAATTGAATGATTAGAGATCTACAAACTTGATTTGCTTGAATGTCCTACATCTAGTAATTGCAGTATAAGCTGCGAAGTCATCTTTGGTTCTTGCTATGTAAACCGAAGTACATTTCTCAAATTCCGTACCTTGCGATGAATAAACTGTTGTACAGAAGCATGGCTCGTATAGGAGCTTCAATGATTTGTCAGGTTTATCATTCATGTTTTGACGATCCCACCAGATAGCTGGGTCATTGACATCTATTAATAATCGGAATCCTTTCGGTCTAACAATTTTACCTTTTTTGATTTCTTTTCTAATGAGCTTGCACGGAAATAGCGATATCTTTTTGTCGATGTACATCTGCTTCATCTTTTTGTTGATAGGTATCGCTTCCTTATTGGTATTGACTATTACACGACATGTTTCATCGATATCTTCTATTGATCCATTAAAGTCGTAATTTCTTTGTCTAATGAAATCGGTATCCGTCAAGTTTTTGTCAAATGTCTTCTCAAATTTAGCCATGAAAGATCCATTCTTTGATTTGACATATTGTCTCATGGAATCGAGGAATGCACCTGTTTGATCGCGATGTCTAAACTTCTTATGACTGCATTTTGGCCTAATAAATGTAACTATTGTGAAGCCCTTCTTTTCTAAATATTCTATTGTAATGTGATCACCCTTAATACATTTCAACTGACATTCGTCGCCCATGACTATCATGGGTTTATCGTTTTTAAGCATTGTGTCTAGCTGCTTCTGTGAGAACATGAATATTTCATCGTTGACTACTTGTACTGAATCATTGCTCTTGAACATTTTTTTGGTACTCATCAAATTGTATTCCTTGTGTGCAGTTCCTTTGAAACCTTTGTCACTGGTATTTGCTAAATTATTTGTAGGAGCTGTCAAAACGATCTTGCAATTCTTGACTACATGATCTCTAATAAATGCAGCACAATACGTCTTACCAATACCACCTGGGCCAATGAATGCTAACTTATTTGATGATTCCATTGAGTCGAATTTTAAGAGACCTTTGTCCTTTAACTTATTCAAATGATTTACTGTAGCGTCTGACCAGAAGAAGTGTTCAGGAATCTCAAATGCCATAGTTTCTTTTGGTTCTTTGTATTGAGCGAGATCCAGTACATTTTGCTTTACTTGTTCGAATTTGAAGGATCCTGGTTCCACATCTTCTGATCGTCTTTGAGTTTCTTTAATGAATTCTAACGATTCTTGTGTATTATCATGTTCGAATGTAATAGCATCAGTTTTTACTACGACGACCTTTAATCCTTTTTGTCTATTAATTTTGTTGATCATTCTAAGGACACCAATTTGAGCAATCGATAAAATTACACTGTGAACATGTCTGAGATTTTCTACATATGGGCAGGGCACACTGAGGTATGCTTCTTTCTTGTTTGTATCTAATGACATCTGTGGGTACTTCTTTTTCTTAACGATGTTATGTTCTTCGTCAAAACAATTGATCAAGAATTCCTTCTTTTCTGCTTCCATAAGAACTTTAATGATCTCTGATCTCTCAGTGTCAGTATCGTAATCCCACTTCATTTCGTATCTATTATTTTTTGCTCCTGCAATCATGTGACCAATTATTCTATTAGCCAATTCTTTTCTTTCTGGCATGAGCTGATCTAGCCCTAGTTTTTTGATGTTGTCAGTTAGTCCATTTATGAATTCTGCATACTTGATGTCTTTAAGATTGAAGTAAATGTAAGCCTGACATGGCAAAGTCAAATGATAATCTTGTTGTAAGAAATGATATTGTGGATAAGTCAGCAACGTGTTATGATCTTTGTTTAGGATGCCCCAAATCTTTGGCAATTCATGGTAACCTGCTTCGAGGACGTAAAATGTTGGAGTTCTGCCTTCAATTTTTGTCTTAGTGATGAATGGGATACCTGTTGGAATACCTTCGTACAATGGACTACTTTCGAATGATCCATAAGATCCTTTCATGTCGGTAGCATACAATGCACCATTCGTTATTTCGGCTAATTTTGTAGTACCTATGTAACTAGATGTCGTATCTATTAAGTGTCTAAGGTTTACATCTTTGACTGAGGTTAATCGTTTCTTATTTTTTAGTAACGTAAAACCTTGCCTGAATGGATCGGTAACGTCCTTGAGTTTAATCGATGTCTTCTTATAATTTGGATCATTTGTAGCAATACCTAAGAGATTGCATGGGTCATATTGCTTATATATATTATTTTTTAGAATACCGTTCTTAGTAACGTACTTACTGGCATAAGTAATATATCGGTGCCCTCCTTTCATGGTTTCTGTCTTAATTCTTGCGAATGATCCGGTTCTTGGAATCTTCTTCTTAATGATTACGTTCGTTTCAAGGTCATCATTTTTTGCTTCATGTACGTAGATATGACGGTCACTTAATACGAGTTCTAATTTTGTTATGTTACCTTCACCTGTGCCGAATGACAATATAGGTTTCTGCTTTTCAATAATTTGAGCTGCTTCTAGGTCCTTCTGAACTTTGAGATATATACGAGCTTTGATCTGGAACTTGGATAATATAGTTGACTCGGATCCGTTCTTATTAACTTTGTAAGGCACTTCCAAGATTTCTGGTCCAATACAATTGCCAACAGTATTAAGAGCTTCTCTGTATTTTATCATTTCTTTTTTGGTGAACTTATTGATTTCTTCGTCGTATCCGAATCTTTGAAAAAGGATGTCCATTAGACAGTTATCTTTAGATCGTTCTACACCGAATCCTGCATCGGCTTTATATTTTGTAACCTGTTCCATTGGAGCGTCTTCTTGTTCGGCTGCTATGTCTCTGAGACTTATCGTTTGGTTCCTGAGATTGATTGGTAAAAATATGAAGAATTTAGATACCGACTCACCATCATAAGTATATGTCTTAAAAGTTCTTCTTTCTAAGAGGTCATCAACCGTTTCATATACTGTCCAACGCTCATGTCTTTCTATGATATCGAATAATTCATCTGTTGTTTCACCTTTTACATTTTTTTCGTACCACTGAGATGCACCAAATCCAATGAGAAATTCATTCATCTGCATACCCATGAGATCTAAGACATCTTCTATCTGACCTTTCATACTTTCGTGATAAGTTTCATCGTCGTCAGTAAAATTAACATTCATTGTGAAATATGAGCCGTCAGTCAATCTATAAACTAATTTAGCTTCATAAGTCAAAACGTCTCTGTTAATCATAGTATAAATCTCCGTGTACTTGACGCGATCTCTAAAGCTCTTTTGACTTATTGTGTCAAAATATTCATCAATCTCATCCTTTTCTCTTCTGTCGGATCTCCAGTAATCTTTTGGATATTTATCAAGTTGTTTGAGAGCTTGCTTATCAGCTTCTACTATATCATCAAATTCTTCTTCTGTAACAGGCCTTCTAGTTAACTTATCCTTGAGAATCGAATCAAATCTTGATTTGGTATAACGATCCATTTTTTTATAGGACCTACTGTTAAAGTTTCTCTGGTATGTCAATTTTTCTGTGCCATCTACCAATGGGTCGTACATCTCGAAATGGATCT
>Ga0302286_10001450_pt1 | contig 17673 bp, 10 predicted proteins | sample III_Fen_E2_3_FD_198765 | JGI IMG/M metagenome (GOLD analysis project Ga0302286, IMG submission 198765) | Peat permafrost microbial communities from Stordalen Mire near Abisko, Sweden - III_Fen_E2_3 | ecosystem: Environmental > Terrestrial > Soil > Wetlands > Permafrost | place: Sweden: Abisko...
GTTTGTTTGCAGAGGCATTTCGGTTGGAACTAATGGCTGAACCAGCACTAACGTGCTATCGTAATTAATCCCAATATGTTGGCACAATGCTTTTGTTGATAGCCTGATTCCATTTTCCAGCTTCATTTTATTCATTTCCACCTCATTCAGTTTTAGTTGAACTTTGAGTAAATCGCTTCGTTGTATCAAACCTGCCTTTACAGAAATACTGACATCCGAAAGTAATTGATTGAGTAGCTTCTCATAACTATACAATGTCGATAATTTGTCTTGCAGGGCAATGGTACTCCAGTATAGATTTTCTGTTTTAACCAGTACCTCTGTAGTGCTCATCTGCTTCTTCACCTGACTCACTTCATATCCGATTTTAGCTAACTTATTGCCATTAACGATTCGACCGCCTGCATATAGTGGCTGAGCAACTGAGATACTTGCCATATTGATATAATCCAGTGCTTTTATTGGAATACTCGGGATATAAGCATACTGAGTGGCGGTTGCTAAATTTGCCGGGTTGCCATCATACACCGGAAGGTTCATGGAGGGTATCGTCCCCTTGATTAAGTAATCGGACGAACGCATGGCCAAACCCATAGCACTTACTTTCGGAAAGTAATTTGTGAAAGCACTCTTTTTTGTTTCCAGTGATGATTTCACTTCAAAATCAGCATTCTTGATGGTCTTATTGTTTTGTAAAGCCAGATTTTTACACGAATCTATTGAAAGCGTACGGCTTTGAGCCAGCATATCGGTAGGTATAGTGCTTCCAATTGCCATGAATAATACCATTATTGGAATAACTTTTTTTAGGCTGCTATAAGGTATGTGTCTCTTTACCAATTTACCGGATCTTTTATCATGATAAATAGTGGTGTATAAAATAGGAAGAATAAACAGGGTAAATATCATGGAGATCAATAGTCCGAAGCAAATGATTGTACCCAGAGGTCCCCAAAGTGGAGATCGGCTTAAAATCATGGGGATAACTCCTACTGAAGCTGCTGCGGAGGTCAGAAAGATAGGACGCATCCGTCGCTTGGCGGCGGCTAAAGCTGCTTCTGTTACGCTCATGCCGTTTATTGTTCTCAATTCTTGCAGATAATCAATCAGGATAATCCCATTTCGCACTACGATGCCACACAGGCTGGTGATACCGATGAACCCGGTAAGGCTAAACGGATACCTCATGACGAACAATCCGATTGCAGCACCCGGCAATCCTAATAACATGGTCGACATGATAAGTGAAGCAAGTTTTACTTTCTTAAATTGAAATAATAGAATGAAGAAAATAATTACGATACTCAACCCCAAAGCCTTGCCCATTGGTATGAAAGTCTCTGTTTGTCCTTCCACCTCACCTCCATAAGTCAGAGACACTCCTTCGGGAAGTTTTAGTTTGTCAAACTGAGGCTTTAGCTTGTCCAGAACATTCGACGAAATTGTTTTTGCATCCATATCCAACTGAACAGTTAGTGTGCGGGTACCGTTGCGGTGAACAATATTTCCCTCTGTCCATTGAGGTGAAAATTTGGCGAAGGAACGTAAAGGTACTGATGAAAAACTCATTGGTGAAGTAATAGTCTGGTTCCCTAAAAAATCGATATCTTTACTTTCTCCCTTGTCTTGTGTCAACTCAACGGCTACAGGGTAGTCACCCTCCCAGATGGTTGTAAGTGGTATCCCATTGAGCCCCATCAATAATGATGTGGCTACAAGCCCCTTTGAATACCCCATGCGGGTTGCTTTATCTTTATCAAGATCAACCAGTATGTTTTGATCTTTTTGTTCCCAGTCGGAGCGTACCCATGTGATTTCTTTTATGGGCCTTACTATCGAGTCAATCTGAGCTTCCACCTGATGTAAACTGGCTATCGAATCACCTGATATGCGCAACTCAATTGGGTATTTACTCGGGGCTAATGCCATTCGTCTGAATTTTACATGAGCATTTGGAAATACCCCTGCAAATTTCTTATTGTATTCTTCGCATATTTCTTCGGTAGCCTTATTGGTAGTGGTATTTACCATTAACTGACCAAAATTTGGACTTGGCATATTCGGTGCATAGGCCATATGGAAGCGGGGTGAGCTCGTCCCGATAAAGCTGGTCACAGTTGTTACCCGTGGGTCTTTCTTGAGCGCGTTTTCCAGAACACCAATCACTTTCGCAGTGCTTTCCAGCGAAGCTCCTCTATTCAGAAAAACTTCAACTGCAAACTGATTGCGTTCTACGGTTGGAAACAACTGTTGATCCAAGGTCTTGAATATAATAAATGCCAATATCAACGATCCTACTGCTAAGCTAATGGTAAACTTTTTATTCCGGAACGCTTTCTCGACTAAGGCATCAAAAACACGCTGCATTCTATCCAGGAAGCTTATCTTATCCGGGTGATCATCGGGTGATTTCAACCCTTTCTTGATAAAAGTAAAATTGAGATAAGGCACTACAAATAATGCAACGAGTACTGAAACTATCAGTGCTACACAGATAGTTATTGGCAAAACATGTAGAAAATCACCTGCAGTTCTGGGTATCATACTCCCCAACGGAATATATACCACGCAAATGGCCAGTGTAGCAGTAATGATCGGCGTTACCAATTCACGCGCACTCTTTATCGCTGCATGCCAGGAAGACATCCCATGATCTTTCTTTTCCACGTAATTATCTATCACTACAATGGAATTATCCACAATCATACCCAGTACTATGATTAATCCTGCCAACGATACGGTGTTCAATTCCACCCCTAAAAAGTAGAGAACCCCGAGTGTAATGAGGACAGCAATAGGTACTGTAATCCCGGCAATCGAGGCTACCCGCTTGGGCAATAGCAACATGACTACCAAAATAACTGCAATAATCGCAATAAGGAATTCATGCATAAAGTTCGTTACCGAATCATCTACATATTGAGGCAGGTTCGAAATTATTTTAACCTGTATATCCTTTGGACATTGCTTTTTAAATACTTCCAATGCTTTATCTACTTCTTTCCCGAATTGAACAATGTTATTGCCCTGTTGCATTTCGAGTGACAGGAGAATGGTCTTTTTTCCATCTTGACGAATATAACTCTCCGGGTCTTCGTTCCGACGTTCTACCTGGGCAATATCCTTCAGCCTTACCACTCCACCGGTCGGATCGGCAAACACAATCTGATCAGACAAATCTTTTTCCGATTCAAAATTTGAAGGAAAGTGTACTGCTATATTACTCAATCCATTTTTCAATTTACCGGCCGGGGAAATCATCCCGTTAGGCATGTATGATGTGAGTAAGGAGATCGATTTTATATTATATTCGTTTAACTTCTCAGGTTTGACATTTACGTAAATCTTCTCCTTTTGTATTCCGGAGTCTTTTATTTTAGAAACTGCCGGAATCTTACGACACTCCGATTTCAGCCTTTTCAGCTGATTTTCCATGTCTTTATAGCTCTTTGTATCCGACGATAAGGTGATCAACAAGGCTGAAGTGTCTCCAAAATCGCTATTTGCCATCAAGGCAAGTACGCCCGGAGGCAAGGTCGATTTAAATTCATTGAGTCCGTGCTTCATCTTGGACCAAAATTCATCCGCATCAGTTACATTATCATTTAGTTCTACATAAATTATCATCAGGCCTTCTTTGGATTCTGAGTAGGTCTTTGCCTTCTTCACTTCTTTGAATCCAAATATATAATTTTCAACTTGTTTTGTAAGTTGCTCTTCTACTTCTGACGAAGTGGCTCCGGGGTATACGCCTATTACCAATCCCTGTCGGATGGTGAAGTTCGGAAACTCGTTTCTAGGCATGTTAAACAATGCATAGGCTCCATAAATAACGAATAAACCCACCAAAATGAAAACAATGTTATGATAACGCATCGCCCACCCGATATAACCAATCTTTTTCTGTTTCATAATCAAAATGTCACTTTAGAGTTATCCGACAGCTTTTGTTTCCCTTCACTGACCACATTTTCACCGACCCTCAATCCGTCAAGTATTTCTATGTTGTTATTTACATAATTTCCGGTGTGTATGATTCTTTTCTTTGCAATCTTTTGTGCAGTATCTACTACAAAAACAAAGGTGTTGTTTTCCCGATCTTTGTCAACAGCCTGGTGGGGCACTGTCAACACTTCCTTGGTTGTCGTGATGTCTAAGTTCACATCGCAGACCATGCCCGGTTTTAATTGTAGCCCCGGGTTTTTTACTGTGATTTTCACTTCGTAAGTCCGTGATATCTGGTCGGCTACTACACCGACATTGGTTACCACTCCATTAAAAATCTTATCATCGAGAGCCGAGACCCTAAAGCTTGCTTTCAAGCCTTTTTTTATTTTACCGATCTCGTTCTCCGGTACGCTGATCTTCACATACACCGTTTCTATTTTTACCAATTCCAACGGAGCAATCGGATTCCCCAGGGATGACATACCCGGTTCTATATTCCTTTTTCCAATGATTCCATTATCCGGGGAATATAAGTTGCTTTTCTTTAAATTATTTTTTGCTATGGCCAGCGACGATTGTGCTTGTTGCAGGTTCGACTCCATCTCCACCCATTTTATTTCGGGTAAACTGCCGTTATCATGCACTTCTTTTAATCGGTTATAGGCATCCTTAGCCTGTAAGTATTTTGAATTTGTTAATTCATACATGCTCTGGGCATCCGACTTGTCTACTGCCGCCAGCAGTTGCCCTTTGTGCACGGCATCACCTGCATTCACCAGCACCCGGAGTATGGTTCCTGTGGTTTGAAAGGTAAGTGGTATGGTTTGAAAAGCTTCTATGCTGCCGCTGTAATGTAAATCACCTGAACTTTTTTCCATCGTGACTTCAGTTATTACAACCTGAGGATCGGGGGAGGTTTCCACTTTGTTCTTTTGAGTACAGCCCACTACTGACAAGACTGTCAGTGCTAATAAGTATTTCTTTTTCATGCCTTTTTAAACAATTGTTTAATACTAAATGATCAGTTTATTTCTCTTTGTTATTTTGATAACCGAAATGTTGGGTATTATGCCCGATTTTTCGATCCTGCCTTTATAATACGGGTTCATTCTACAGTCTTTCTGGTGTTTGATGATCGCTAAATAGAATTGATACGGTTTATTCTAAGTATATTCAAGACCTGGTTCTTTTTGTAAGGTCCCTGGTTGTCTGATTAATTTATCTTGCAACAGCCAGTTTGTTGGTTTTTCCCCTGAGTTGGCCTCCATTGCCGGTTTCGCTCTTTTTATTGTTTATGCGGCTCAACCCAACTGAAGCTAAAGCTGTATATTCAGTGCCATATCCCCCAAAAAGAGAGAGTTTGCTGATCCCTGAATGATAATATTGTTTCGCCAGGTTGATGTCATGATATTTTTTCTCCTGAATGACTCCTTTAAAGATCATGAGTTTTGCCTGGAAGTATTTGTTTTCAGCTCCTTGCGAGGATACTTTGATTAGGTTCTCCGCTTCATCATATTGCTCCAGCAGCAACAGGTTTTTCAGATACATGGCAAGGTATAGCTCGTTATCTGGATACGATCTGTGAAGGGATCTGCTGTAATTAATTGCCTGTTGGTATTTCTTCTCAAAGTTTAAATAGATCCCGGCCAGTAGATAATTTGATTCGGCTCGTAATACGACTCCATTCGTAGCTGCGTGATTCAATTCCTTTAACCCGGCTTTCATATCTCCGGAAGGTAACAGCAGAACCATGGGTTTGTAGATCGGATAAGCCTGGGGATAAGCCTCCCGGTAATAATTATAGACCCCTGTATAGTATTTCAGATCAACGCATGCACCGGTAAATGCAAAGGCATGTCTCACTTTTCGGTATGTACTTGTCACCAGCGGAATGACTTGAAATGTCAGATTGTTATCATTATAATACTCCAGCAGCATTCCCCGGGCACACAGGTTTGTTAGTAAGTATTCAGCCTCGTATGCCGGTACCTTGTTCTTTTCCGAGATCAGGATACATTGACGCAAATCCGCTTCAAAGGAAACATGGGCTGGAGTGGTGTCCAGCAGCGGATAATTCTTCCAGTAAGTCTGCATTCCCCGGAGCAGGAATAATACAGGATGACCGGGATACGTCTTCTTTATCTTCAGGTAAATCTCTTGGGATTCCGTAAATTTCATGTTGTAAATGCAATCAATATCTTTTTTTATCAGGGTCAATGTTGACGAATCCTGAAATAATTGGGCTTCCAGTGTGTTTGTTCCCAAAAGTACTGATGCGAAAATGCATAGTATTAATCTCTTCCATTTGTTGGACATGCTCATCCTGTTTTAGTGTATATGAATTAAAATATAGATCTCTGTCTCTCTGTGAGTCTGCTTGCCGGATTCTTGTTCAGTCACCCCGTCAAGTGAAAGAGCTCCCGGATTTCTCCGGCTCTTTCTTCCGGTTTCCAGCCGGACAGATACTGAACGATTGGTATGAGTAATACTAAACGATCAGTATGTATTTCCCAAAAAAAAGCTATTCCACTTTTTTTAATAATAAATACATTTGGTCCAGTTGCCCCTTCAGGTTCAGAATAACCTGTTCAATAGATTGTTTCTGAATAATGGGAACTGCCAACCCAAGCATATTCGAAAAATAGCTTTGGGCAATTAATGTCGTGTCTATGTCTGAACGAATTTCGCCCCGCTCTATGGACTTTATTAGAATATTCTTTATTTTAGTAGTCTCAGAGGTCATATACACTATTTTCTGATCGGCAAAACCGGGATAATGCCTGAAACTATCTGCAATAAGCGACATGTAGTTTATGACTTCGAACCCCTGCGTGTGCGAAAAGAGCATTTTAAGTGCATGTTTAGAGTGGTTTAAACACGCTTCGCTGAATTCGAGCAACGTGCCTGTTTCTTCATCGAATTTTATTTCTTGAATAACCATGCATTTGTCAATGACAGCTTTAAATAATTCCTCTTTGTTTTTGAAGTGATGGTACAAAGCACCCTTTGTAAAACCTATCGCGTGGCTAATGTCGCTTATTGATACAGCTTCGTAACTGTTTGTCAAAAATAACGGTATAGCCTTGTCAATGATATATTCTCTTGTATCCATAATAATTAAAGTACTGAACGGTCGGTATGCAAAAGTACCTGATTAAACAAACAAATACTAATAACTCCGTAGCTTTTAGCGTTTGTTTGTTTAATTGAATGAAAAATTACAATTGTGCTTTTGCAGCTAATATCTCTTTCAGCCATTCCCAGCACTTCTGGGTTGCCGAAATGCTGAGTCTTTCGTCCGGTGAATGAACCCCTCGCATGGTAGGTCCTATGGAAATCATATCCAGGAACGGATACTTTTCAAGGAATAAGCCGCATTCCAGTCCGGCATGTATGGCGCGGACCTTCGGTTGGCTTTTGTGTAGCTTTACATAGCTGTCGGTAGCTACCTTCAGAATCTCTGATTTCAGATTAGGCTTCCACCCCGGGTAGCCATCTCCGTGGGATACGGATGCACCTGCCAGAGTAAACGTAGCCTCCACTTGTTGCTTAATGTCATGTTTCAACGACTCAACCGAACTGCGTTGGCTGGTGGTTATTTCAACGATGTTTCCTTCTCTCATTTTTACGGAAGCCAGGTTGGTAGATGTCTCCACCAGTCCGGGCATGTCACGGCTCATGGTAATGACTCCGTGAGGACATGCGTAAACGGCATTTAATAAGGCGTTCGACGATTGTTTGTCCAATACGTGTTCTTCCAGGGTTGCCGATTCAAGCTCCAGCTTCATTTTGAGCTCTACATCGCCGATTTCAGTTTCCAGGTCGTGCACGTAGTTATTGAACTTGACCCGTATATTTTCTTTTTCTGAAAATGGAACGCATCCACCGGCTCTGGCTTCGCGTGGAATCGCATTGCGCAGGTTCCCGCCATCAAAACCGAATAGCCGGAAGTCCATTTCCTTATTTAAACTCCAGAGAAAGCGATTCAGTATTTTATTGGCATTTCCCAGTCCTTTATCAATGTCATCGCCCGAATGTCCACCTTGCAGTCCTTTCACCGAAACTGTAAACCCAAAATAATTCTCAGGGGTCTTCTCGGCTTTATAACTGAGCTTTGCCACTGTGTCTATGCCACCGGCACAACCTACGAATATTTCACCATCGTCTTCAGAATCCAGGTTGATCACAATCTCACCGCTTAGAAAGTTCTTTTTCAACGCGAAAGCTCCCGTTAATCCGGTTTCTTCATCTACGGTAAAGAGGCATTCCAGGGCAGGGTGTTTCAGGTCATCCGAGGCAAGCACTGCCAGCATCATCGACATGCCAATTCCATTGTCGGCCCCCAGGGTAGTTCCCCGGGCTTTCACCCAGTCACCATCAATATATGTATCTATCGGGTCGGTATCAAAGTTATGGATGACATCACTGTTTTTCTCACACACCATATCAATGTGCGATTGTAAAATGATCGTTTTACCCTTCTCATATCCTGCTGTGGCCGGCTTGCTGATGAGCACATTGCCTGCTTCGTCCGATTTTGTCACCAGGTTATGTTGCTTGCTGAAATCTTTCAGGAAGGCTATGATCTTTTCTTCTTTTTTAGAAGGCCTGGGGATCTGCGTTATTTCATGGAAAAAGTTCCATACCAGGCTTGGCTTAAGTGTTTTCATATCGTGTGAATGTTATGTGTTACTGAAACTGTTGTTTTGCTATCCACAAAGATAGGTAAAAAAGTTAAAATGGCAGGCCTTCCGTCTGCTTTTTTACTGTAACCTCTATCCCTGATTAGCCACCTTTCAGTAAATGCCATTCCGGTCGGCAGAGTGAATTTATTCTCCGGTATCTATCGTCCTGTATCCGGAGCTAGCACATGTACATGATACCCTTACATTACTTGACGGACTTAAAGACCCAAAGTTTCTGAAGGTTGTAATTGATAGCCAACGAAACAAACAAGTCTACCATGAGCCGGCTTATTTTATAGTCTATGCTGAAATAGGTGGTGATTAAATAGGTCCCTGATGATTTTAATAAGATGCTGTTCAGCACCACCAGTACGAATTTAAACAATTGTTTTTTTATAGAGTTCTTGTATCGGAGTTCCTTGGTCGGGAAAGTCCAGTACCTGTTTAAACTGAAATTGACCAGGGCGCCTATAACTCCCCCAATGGCAATGGAAATGGTATAATGCACATGAAACACCTCAGTGATAAACACCATGATGGCATAATCAAGCACACCGCCTATAAATGCCGAAACCTGAGCTTTGGCAAAAATAAACACTTTCCCGATCAGGGTAGTTGTATTATTCCACTTTTCTTTCTTCACGATCCCGATCATTTGCCATCTTTAATAACTTGTTAGTATCTATGATATTTGTAATAAACAATAAGGCGCAGGCAAGTGCTGCGGAATACAGGATCGACCCTTTTAAACAGGCTTCCAGTATTAAGATAATCGAAATGACAATCCGCACTTCGGTAGGTCCGAATAGCCCGGAATCAATAGAATAGGTATTGGTGATTTTGTACCGCAGCAAGGTGGTCATCATCTCCCAGCCATACAGGATCACAAAACAGAAACCCAGGACTTCCCACGTGTTGTCAATGTAGATCACAAATCCCCAGCCCATCAATACCACACCGATCCAGTCGGCTGTTATGTCAAGTGCAAATCCATACCATTTCCGTTGTTTATTCCGGTAGTAGGCTATCCGGCCATCCAATGAATCGCCAAACCAGCAAACCATGAATCCAAAAACACCTATTAACAGGTAAATTTCACCATAGTAAGTTGCCATGATAAAACCAAACAAAATGATAAAGCTTCCGAAAAATCCAATTCCTGTCAGTATATTCGAACTCACCCACGATGGAATCCGTTGCACCAGAAAAGCGATAGTCTTTTGTTCATATTTCCGGAGTATATTCGTTCGTCCCCTGTCCTGGGAAATAATTTTCAAGACATCTTCCATCGAGTGGCTGTTTTCTGATTTCATTTTGTAAATTGTCTAATGTAAGTAAAAAATATTTTTTAATATGAATTTTGTTTTTTCTGACCTGTTAAGCTTAAGATTCCGTATCAGGCATGTATCCAGGTCGTTCCACTTCTCTTACGTTGTTCTTAAGAAACGATAAAGATACAAAAAAGGTTTTGAAAGCTTTCAATATGTTTCATATAACATGGTATTAAATCTATATTTTAACCTGTCGGTCGGTCTGTTCTGCCTGTTTTAGAAGTCAAACCTGAAACGCATCCTGACTCCGTATTTCGATACATTCGGATTGTCCAGGTACGTAAACCGTCTTACTAAATCGACCCTGAAAAATTTAAAGATATTGCCAATACCTATACTTCCTTCTATGTAGGGCGTTTTTCCCAGTGTATAGGTGATCGGGGTGCCATCAGGCTCCACCGGTAACCGGAATAAATCACTGTTGGATGCCGGGTCGTTTTTCTGGGTGACATCTCCGTAAAGAGCCTTGAAGGTAACCATTTCACGCCAGTTAAGATGCTTCATAAAAGGAATCTTATTAAAGAAGAATCCGTTGAAAGTATGATCCACTAATAAGGACGTGTACTGGTCAGTCACAAATTCCAGGAAGTTCATCATATTGTACGACTCGATCTGGTACGAATAAGTCTGGTTGGCCTGTGGTATGTTCAGAAGCGGGTAGGGCACCTTGCCAAAAATCTTCCCGGCTTCCCACACGACATCCGAATAGCCCAGCACAGAGAACAAAAATCTCTTTCGTATCGAGAACCGCAACATTTGGTAATTGTAGTCATTCTTCCAGGCTTTCGAACCGACATTATATCTCAATTCGAAAATCGGGTATTTACTGTAATAAGGGATCCGGAAGGTTTTTCCCTGATAAAAACTTTCGTGTGGCGCGTATCTCAGGTTGAGATAAAACTCCGAAATATTCAAGCCGCTGACTTCGTTATGCTCTAATGCATAATCGGTATAATTGAATCGTAAGCTCCCGCCGGGCGTCTGGTTGGTGAATTTATAACCCAGGGTATACGAAAAGTGGTTCTCAAACTCGTTCAGATGCTCCAGCTTGAAAGTCTTGTTGTAGAATAATTTATCGTTGACTCCCCTTTTTATGGACAACAGGAAGTTGTCTTCCATCAGGAACTGCATCTGCTGTCCCGGCAGCTGGGTCTCGTCCTGATAGCTCATTTTTATCGACTTCACGGGGAATTCCAGTAACCCACGGTCGGTAAACGAATAGCTTCCCCCCAGGTAATACTTGAACCGTTGATCCATAAATCCGTAGGCCACATAGTTCTCCAGGTTTATTTTCTTGCTGAATTTATCAGTGGTCCTTCCCCCCAGACGCAGCCTGACTCCTTCGATCGGATTATACATGTAGAAAGTGTTGACAGGACCTATCTCATATTTGCCCAGGTCTTCATATCCGAATAATATCAGGGTGGCCACATTGACTGCCCGTTGAAAGGAGGGTACTTTTTGAACGCTATCCATGGTGGTGTAAGTTCCTGCCTCCGAGCTGGTGAGCTTTAGTTGCCGGTGCAGATCCCAGTACGCATTGTCCCTGCGTTTGGCACTGTCCAGCACCTGAAGGCTTTTCCCCTTGAATACGTTCTCGGGCTGCTGGCTCTTAAACTGGTACTTGGAGTAAGTCACGATTTTTTGCCCGAATAGCCCACGGCTTTTTTTGCTGATCCCAAAGTTAATCGATATCTGGTCGGAAGTCAACATCCAGCTGTTGTTTTCTTTCTTTTCAAATTCCTGTACCACCTTCACATCATTGATCCAGTTCAGGTTGATGTCCTTGCTCACCGACAGTTCCACCTTTTTAATGGCATAACTCCCATCCAGCATGACGTATAAATATCCCTGGAAAAGCATATCCTCCTTGTTTCGTGACCCGAAATACATTCGTACGCATTTTTCCGATCCCGATTGTATGGTGTCCAGGATGTAGTACCTGTAAAAGGCAGGGGCTGTGCCGGCAATCGGACTTAAAAACTGGGTGGATAAAAAGGAAATATTATTGTCGTAGATATTTATGTCCTGATACAGGTATTTGATATTATCTTCAATCCCCTTATTGTCCATCCCGGCAAAGGATACCGCTTTATGCGCCGTCACAATCTCCTTCACTTTACGCGGATTACGCTGGTAATAATAGCTTGAAATTTCTTCTTTCATGTATACCGGCAGTATCTTTTTCCCGGCATTCTTGAGCGAGTCAATGTTCTCAAATACAAACTGAAAGTGCTTGAATATCTTCTTGTTCTTTAAATCAGGGGAGATGTTGTTGAGGGCAAACTGAACCTTCTCGTATTTCTCGTTCTCGTAATAGTCTGTTGCCTCTTTCCGGTTCCGGTTCTTGTTGGCAATGACCTGATCGATCAATTCCACCGCCGGGTTTTTCCGGTTGCGGTACTTCTGCTTGTTGACAGTTACTTCGGCGAGCGCCTCTGTCTGCGGAGTCAGTTTTATATCCATCCGCTTCCTGTCGGCCGGTAATGCAAACGACTCGGTTTTATAACCCACGCACGATACTTTTAACCGGCTTTTGGATGTAACACTTGATTTCGGTTGAATCGAAAAGTTCCCCTTTTCATTCGTCTTTGCCACGATAGCCTGGTCCGAAATAACGATGGAAACATAGGGTATGGGATCGTTGCTCACTTTGTCCCTGACAATGCCTTCATACGCCACCGGCATATCTGTTTCCGAAAAAGCCAGTATGGGCATGATTCCCAGGCATACGCTCAGGATCAAAAATTTTACTTTCATCAGTCTATTATTCATTCTTTCGTGAATAGGCATTCCTTCTTTTTCAGGATTGAACCCCTCTTTTTTATTTGTTAATTCCGTTGCCTGCAGGTTGCCTATTGATTGCCTTCCCCGGTTTTATCCTCCGGATTGATGCTTGGTGCTCCTCTGTCTTCCCTGATGACGCAGGAAGGGAAGAATTACTCTAAAAGAGTACCCGGGTGACAAAATCCCCTTTTTATTCTGTTGCTGTCTTGTTTTCTGTTCAATTGGTTTGATCCGGCAATAATTGACTTTGTCAACTACCACCTATAACAAGATTACATCTCTTTTGTTCTCGTCTTTATATGATTCACCACTTTGTAAAAGGTTGCGATCTCCTCTTCACTGAGTCCTTTCTGGAGTTCGGTGGTCAGTTCCAGCTCTATCTCCAGGTATTGTTCAATCACCCGTTCCCCTTTTTTTGTGATCATGAGGTATTTCTTCCGCCGGTCGGTGGTATCCGAAACCCTTTTTACCAGCTCTTTAGCTTCTATCGAATCAATCGTTCTCAATATTGCCGATTTATCCTTCCCCATGAAGCTCGCCATGTCCTGGAGTATCACCTCATCCTTATTGCACGAAATGGCAATTAATAATCCCAGCTGATCCATGGATAATTGGATGTTGACATGTTCGGATGCGCACTTTTTAAGCAACCGCATCACGTCGTGCATCATTCCGCCAACCGTCATTCCAAAAGGAAATTTTTTATTCTCCATAGCTTTTTGTTTAATTCGACGCAAAAGTACTTTAAATAGTTGATAAAGTCAACTGTTATAGTTTTGAAATTGTCATATTTATGTAAATTTATACATTGAGTCCCCGGTTTTCCCGGTTTTTCGCCATTATTTGATCAATATTAACCCTCCGAAGTTCTTTCCCCGTTAGTATCCGGAAATGCTGAAAGTCTTCGACGCTGCCCGTTTCGAACTTCTCAATCCGGAAAGCGCCGCATCGTGCCTTATTTTCAGTCTACAAACTGCACTTTCCAATTCAGGCATTCCAGTCGTAGTCTGTCTTTATTCTAAAGGGTTCCTGGTCGTACTTCAGAGGGGGTTCAGTTAGGGTTGAGTTAGGGTTGAGATAGGGTTGAGATAGGGTTCGGATAGGTAAACCTATCTCAACCCTAACTGAACCCTTTGGAAACCCACTCAGAACCCATTCGAAAGTACGACTATGTGTAGACCAGGTGCAGACGAAGTGCAGAACCAGAACCATACCGACCCGCTCGCTTCAAGCGGGCGGGTCGATAATCGTTGCTTACCTTTTAGCTGCGACTGAGGGTGGACGCTCAGCTGAACAGCGGAACGCTATCTGTAATGACGGCTTACTCCGAGTGAGGCCGTCATTGATATGTTATCCTATATATCTTATAACTTATTTTATAAAAGCATTGTATTTGTTAATTCTGTTTTGTACATTTGCAGACTGAAAATACGGACTCGATGATTAAGAACAGTAAAAGCCTGTGGATAAGAAATATTGCTTTTTCTGTTTGTCCTGAAGCTACCGGGATTTGTTCTCTGATGAGCAACTTAAATCAGACACTTACATCAAAACACCTAATTAAGTAATGCATAAAATCTACCTGATTACTCTCCTGATAGCCTGTAACCTGATGTCGTGGGGTCAACAAGCACCGGAACTGATAAATACAAAGCTGAGCTTGGACGTTGATACGTTCTTTTCAACGTATCGGATTGAAGACAAATACCGTTGGCTGGAGGATATCCATTCGGTTGATACGAAAGAGTGGTTGAATACTCAGAATAAGGTTTGCAATAATTATTTGTCGAAAGTATCCGGTAAAATCAGTTCGTTTAATTCCATCGATACTTACACGTATACTGAATTTAGTAATCCCCAAAAAATGGGAAAGTACTACTTTACCACTGCGTATTATGATGCTTATGGTGCTCCTGCTCTTTATATGAGAACTTCCCTGAAGGATGACGCGCAGAAGTTAGTCGATCCGGTGTTTATTTCAGCAAAGGACCAGATCCGGATTGGGGATTATTCTGTTTCAAAGGACTCGAAACTGCTGGCGTATTGTTTTAGCCGGAATGGGAGTGACTGGAAGGAAGTGAAGGTAGTGAGCCCTCTAAGCGGTGAAAACCTGAAAGATCACCTGAAAGGATTGAAGTCTTCAGAACTAGCCTGGTTGGGGAATGGGTTCTTTTATTCTACTTTCTCACAGGACCAACAATTTGGAGAGACGAACGGACAACGGGTGTTTTACCACAAGATCGGCACCGAACAACAAGAAGATACCTTGATTTTTGAAAAGAAAAACAATTTAACGTCCTACTTTGATTACCAGACAACTTCGGATGAACGGTATTTTATTCTGAAAGATGTAAACCCGGTGACCGGGAAATCGAATATCTTTTATATTGATTATCAGTCGGAACACCCCGAATTAAAGCCCCTGCTCACGAATATCAGGTTTAGTATCCGTTTCCTGGACAGCCACGATGGTAAATTTATTGCCTCTACCATTAAAGATTCGAATAATGGCAGTATTGTGGAGATTGACCCCTTAAACCCACTGAAATGGAGGGAGATTGTACCGGAATTTACAGAATCCAAGCTGCTCAAAGTTATCCCTTTTACGGATAGGATAGTGGCTGAATATATCAGCAATCAGCATCCGATCATAACAGTATTTGATTATTCAGGTGCTGTACTCTATAACCAGAAATTCCCGGCAGCTACTTCTATCAGCGGGTTCAGCGGGGAGAGTACGGATGAGGAATTGTTGTACAGCTTTAATTCGTACACTATACCTCCTGTGGTGTATCAATTCAATATCAAGACTTTTAAATCGGAGTTGACAAAGCAAACTGCCGTCACCTTTGACTGGAAAACGATAGAATATAAAGAGGTCGAATATCTGAATAAAGACAGTATACTGGTTCCCATGGTACTGGTGTACAATAAGGGGATCAAAATGGATGGATCCAATCCCACCATCCTGGAAGCCTATGGTGGCTTTGGCGTAGTAACACAACCTACGTTTAATCCGGGAATTGTCTATTTTATAAAACACGGGGGGATTTATGCCTTTGCAAACATTCGCGGAGGTGGTGACAAAGGAAAAGAATGGGCCAGGGAAGGACGTGGCCTCAAGAAACAGAATTCATTTGACGATTTTATTGCAGCTGCTGAATACCTGATACAAACTAAATATACCAGTCCTGAGAAGCTGGCCTCAACAGGTGCCTCGAACGGAGGACTGGTAGTGGCTGCAACTGCCATTCAACGACCTGATCTGTTCAGGGCTGTGGTTCCGGTAGTAGCTCCCCTTGATATGTTACGATTGGAGAAGTTTACAGTAGGACACTGGAATGTTGATGAGTATGGATCGGTAAAGGATAGCCTGAGTTTTACAAAACTGCTTGGTTATTCCCCGTATGATAATGTGAAAGAAGGAGTCAATTATCCATCGATGCTTGTTGTGACCTCCGATCATGATGACCGGGTACCTCCGTATAATTCGTACAAGTTTGTTGCAAGATTACAAAGCCGGATTGCCCAGCAGAACCCAGTTCTATTAAAGGTAGAAAAGGATTCGGGACACTACGGTGCCTCTACCCTGACTCGGCGGGTCAAAGAAATGGCGGATATTTATGGCTTTATCATGTATGAATTGACTAAGAAGCCACCTGTTCCTAAGCTTCTGTGAGTTTGTGCGGAAAAAGGAAGGGTAAAAAAGCACCATTCTTACAACCGGTTTATGAAAAAGAATTGAGATGCTAGAAACTCCCATTGCCGGGCTTTACTGCCGGAAGGTGAATCCTCCAAAAGCCAGGGGTATAGCATTTAGTTTTAATTTAGAGCATTCAGTACCCGGAGTTTATTGTCATTTCAGAGCCAAAATCACATGGTGACAGAGTGTTCGCAAAATAGACAGAAAAGCATGAACGACCAGTTAAGATAAGGCGGAACGCTTTTCTTAAATGACAGTTTCTGAACGATACGCTGGATAGGTTGTTGAGAAGAGTCTTCCACTCTGTGAGCGCTTTTATTCATCCGCTATGATAGATTGCACCTAAAAAGAGATTGAGAATAGACAGAAGATAATTTCATTCAAGAGGGTTGATCCATAAATTGCTTTCAGTTTCTGCGGGAAGCAATTTTAAATAATTACCTTTGCATTCGGGTAATTCATCAAAATAGAAACTGAATGTAAAAATATTGATACTGACATCAATTCCTTTCATTCGGCAAAGGGTTCGTCAAATCATGCCGGACATTTCATCACCGGCATCCTTGTTCCTGTTATTCCTGACCACACCTGTAAATGCCCAATTAAAGCAAGAGATTCCCCAGCAGGTGAAACTGTCTAATGGTTGGTGTTTAAGCCCTGCGGAAAATCAGATCCCGGTAGGAGATCTGTCACTTCCTATCGCGGTAAGCCCGGACCTCCACTATGCAGCTTTAGATTCGGATAGCGGAAATGAAGAATAAACCTGACCGAAGAAACACAATAAGCTCTTGAAAGATACCAGTTACTTCGCAGGTTGCGGAATTAATCAGATAGAGGTAATTTTGCAACAAGAAACACACTGACGAACGGCAGATTTTTCACCCGTTACAGATAGCGCTACTGATCTTTCAGCAATTTCAGCAGATCGCATAAAAAATACAGAAAATGAATAAACATTTCAATCTGATTTGTACAGTCCTATTGGCCTCGATAATTCTGGCTTCCTGTAGCAAATCAACCAAAGAATCCGTAACCCTGAATTTGCTTCCTGTACGCAGTGGAGTTGCTTTCAGGTATATCGACGCCCAGGGCCAACTAGTTATCAACCCTCAATTTAAAGAAGCCACTGTGTTCCGGAATGGATTGGCATTGGTACAGGTCTTCGGGAGCAAGCCTATGTGGGGATTTATTAAGCCGGATGGCAGCTTTTCCATACAGG
>Ga0302286_10001451_pt1 | contig 17668 bp, 13 predicted proteins | sample III_Fen_E2_3_FD_198765 | JGI IMG/M metagenome (GOLD analysis project Ga0302286, IMG submission 198765) | Peat permafrost microbial communities from Stordalen Mire near Abisko, Sweden - III_Fen_E2_3 | ecosystem: Environmental > Terrestrial > Soil > Wetlands > Permafrost | place: Sweden: Abisko...
TGTCGATAATCAAGTCAATAAACACTTTTACCCGGGCAAATTTCTCTCTTATTTTTGTTTTGAATCCGTTGTATACGTTCACATCTTTTGCATTAAAACCAATTGCGTTTAATTTCAATGAGTTTGCGATATAAACTGCTCTCTGATTATGGAACTCCTGCGAAATAATTGTAAATCTGTCCTGTTCAAATATTTCTTTCATTCGGAAAACCGAGTCGTAAGTCCTAAATCCAGCAAAATCTAAATAAATTCGATTTTCAGGAATTCCATGTTTTATTAACTCGTTTTTCATGTCTTCAGGTTCGTTGTAATCCTTTTTGCTGTTGTCACCACTAATGACTATATTTTTGATTTTTCCTGCTTTGTAAAGTTGAACTGTTGCTGAGACTCTGTTCTCGAAATATTGGTTTGATTTTCCGTTTTTCAGAAATTTGGAGGTTCCTAAAAGGAGTCCAACATTGTTTTCTGGTATAGAATCAGTCTCTGTATATATTTTGTTTTCTGTCTGTTTATTTATTGTCGAATTTGCCCACATGATGGAAATCAACGATAATACAATCAGGACTATAATTGTCGGTTTATATACTTTCTTGAGTTTTATTTTCATACGTTTTTTATTAAATGTCTACTGTTTTTATTCCCCAACCGATCTGGTGTAGATTTGCAATCTGCACCTCCTGACTGCGGATCTATGATCCGAACCCCAGACAAAAATTTTAGAATAATTAGTCGGGTAGTGGGATTATCAATTTCTAACTAAAAGGACTATTTATTTTGGGGCGTTTTTCCCATTGCAACCATAGTCAAGTATATAAATTGTATCAGTTTTAGTATTCTTAATATTTATACTTATTCCATTTTTTTGTTTTATCAAAGTATCTCCAATGCTAACAAAATTAAAAAATCCAGATACGTCATGTACCAAATTTTGGTCTATGATTCTATTTCCTTTTAAATCTTTATAGATCAATGTTGGATATGAATGCTCTTTTTTGTCAATATACTTGTCAATAATTACAACTTTATATTCTTGACTCCTAAATTGCTTGTAAGCATCACGTGCGCCATCATTTAAAGATGGTAAAGATGAAAATAGAAAAATCGCAGAACTCAGAAATCCAATTCCCAATGTAATATTAATAAATCCCATCTGATAGTATCTTTTCTGCGTTCTAATGTCTTCGGTAACTTTAGCCAATTTTAAAATATTTTTAGTATCCCTTAAATGACCTGAAAAATATTTTACATCAAATCCGTTGTTTTTAAGTACCCTCTTAATCGCAAAACTATTTAGATTTCCAAAGAGTATGGTGATTGTGAAAATTAAACCAGCAAAATAAATCATGTTGTAACCGTATTAATATGTAATTCACAAGTTGCGTGACTATTAAAATCATCCTAACACACAAAAGCCCTGATAAATACTATATAGAAAAAATGAGGTAGTACCCAGCGATATAGTGCAACACAGACTTCATGCTGGGTGCTACGCGCCGCTTAAGGTCTTATTTATTAGCTACAGTTATTTATTCAATTCTTTGGCTATTTGCCTTAATCGTTCTATAACCTCTTTGGCACTATCTTTGAATTTTTCTTTTGCTATATTTTCATCACTAACAATCCAAAGCTTAACTTCCTCAAGTAGTTCTTTTTTTGCTAGTCTTCTTTTTTGCTTGTCAGTTATTTGAGCGATTTCTTCAACTTTAGGTTTAAACTCCTTTGGATAATAATTTTCAAAATTATGCTCGCTTAATTGACTGAAATTATTTTTGTTCCAACCTGACCTTGCATACTTATCTTTCATTTTGGTGATTATTTTTGCTTCTTCTTCACCTGAGTCAATTAGCACCCAAACTTTGTTTTTATATGTTGGTTCTAGATGCAAGAAAATAAACAACTTATCAAAGTCTTCAAATTTGGGAATGATTGATGACGTTCCTCCGGCCGAAAAAGTTCTGATTTTGTTTTTCAATGATTTGACAAACCAATTTATCAGATAATCTCTGATTATGATCTCGGCGGAAGACTCCTCTAAAAACAACCAACCTTTCCATAAATCAAAATCGAAAAAATCATAACCCAAATCTTCTAACACTTGTCTTCTTTCTTCAGGATTTTTAGATATCTCTTTGATTCCCGAAACAAATAGGTTTTTTCTACTAGAATCTCTCTGCTCATTTGTAATACTAAATACTTTTGATTCAGCAACTCCACCTAAGTATTTCATTACAATATTTGAATGAGTTGAAACAAAGAACTGATTTGTTTCTGATTTGTCAACAATTAGTTGTAGTAATGCTTTCAAAGCTTTTGGGTGAATATCATTCTCAGGTTCTTCAATTAGAAATATTTTTTCTTCTGCAACACATAAATCTGTTATTAAGCCAAGTATATTTGCAACACCTTCACCCATAGCTGTTAGTGGTATATGTTCAAGGTTATGTACAAAATAAACAGCTTGCTTTCCATTTCCTTTTGCTAATGATGATACTTCAAATCCTAAAATATTTTCACATGCATCAACATATTGTTTATTTCCTGGTTGAAATTGTGGCGTGACCAATCGATCAATTTTGGAATATAAGTTGGAAAAATTCCCATTTACTGAATTTGCATTTGATTCATTCATTGAATCATTATAGTTCACCGTTTTTCTTTTAGATAAATATGGATAAATTAAGTTTAAGGGCTCTACCTCGGGAATTCCAGCGACATCACCTCCTTCAGATCCATTTGGAAATCCGTAGGCTCTATGACCATTTTCGAGTCTAAAGATCAATTTATTAAATTCAGAATTAGGGTAAATAAATTGCAAATGACTGCCTTCATAGTTTAGTTCAATTTTCCCTTGTTTTTGTCCAAGTGTAATGTCGTTTCGGTTTAGAACAGACGGTCTTTGAATAAGAAAAATAGAGTTTAATACTGTTGATTTTCCAGCATTGTTAGGCCCGATAAAAACATTTATTGAATTAGAGAAGTCTGTTTTAGGAACCAATTGAAAACCCCTAACGTTCTCAATTGCTATTGCTGTTATTTTCATCTCAATGTTGTTATTTAAACTGCGTTGATGCGCACTTATAATTGTATATAACTGTAACTATTGTCAAGCTTACCAGACTTTTCGTTAGGTTTCTTCAAAGGTTGCAAAAACAATTAATCTATCAAACAAACTACACAAACTTTTTAGTTTCAGTTTTTTGCAGACTGAAAATGTCCAATAAAAACTCAGGTGGGTGTTTGTATTCCTACGAGGAGGTGTTTGAGTCGTCAGCAGGCAGTTCGTTGACCTTTTCAGGAAATATCGTTTCAGCACCATAGCCCTTCATTTCATTACGGACTATGCTTTCACGTGTCGGAGCTTCGCTCCTTGGCTGGTTGCGATGATTGGCGCAGAACATGGAAGCCCAGAAAGCCTGCCCGCTGCAGCTACCGTGTACCCACATCTTTTCGGGTTGTATCTGCATTCAATGATGTTCCGTTCCTACGGAACTCTTTGATACATAATATATCAATGTCCGCGGATTAAAATCCGCGGCTACAACATTAATCATCCCTCCGGGATTTACATGTAAGAGCCGAAGGCTCGTGTCATATTGTAGGGATGGAATTTATTCCGTCCATAGCGATAATCACCCTTGCCCTTTTGAGAGCCGTAGGCTCGGGACATTTGAACAAACAGGAAACAAGTTTCTTTAGACGCTCGGAGCTTTGCATGCTGACCGATCAGCACTTGTTCCTCGGTAATCTCTGGAACCTGACAGCGTCGTTAGGCCTGTCAGCGTTCGGAACGTTGTAACGATAATCCAATTTCATACATTTCAATCGTCGTTTCGTCCGAAATCAAATTTTCGCATTGTTTCACATTTAAAAGCATTGTGAACTTATAGATTTATGCATATTCGGGTATTTTACTTTCAAATTAATTTTGGAAGTTCAAATTAATTTCTACATTTGCCCACTCAAAGTTGGAAATATAAATGAAAAATATTAGCATTATATCTCTAGTCATTAACAGCGTGGTGGTCGTCCTTCGTGCTGAATGAGAATGGTATAATGTGAGTTGAAGAAACTTGAAGCCATTCTCAGATACTAAGAATGGCTTTTTTTATTAAATAAATCAGAGTTATGAAGTCAGCATATTATCTACTAGTCCTCGTCATTATCGTGGTCATTCTCATTGTATAAAGAGGAAGGTTGGTAAGTATATGTACATAAACGACAAAAGCCTTTCTCTTAAACGGAGGAAGGCTTTTTTTTAGCGTTAAACTTATTCAGATACAGATATGCAAAAAGAATTAAGATCAGCTACTACGACTCAGGGAAGGCGTATGGCAGGAGCCAGAAGTTTATGGCGTGCTAATGGAATGAAAGAAGAACAGATCGGACAACCGGTGATTGCCATTGTCAATTCATTTACTCAGTTTGTTCCCGGTCATGTTCATCTACACGAAATTGGCCAGTATATCAAAGGCATTATTGAGCAAAAAGGTTGTTTTGCTGCTGAGTTTAATACCATTGCTATTGACGATGGAATAGCGATGGGACACGATGGAATGTTGTATTCGCTGCCTTCGCGTGATGTAATTGCCGATAGTGTTGAATACATGTGTAATGCCCATCAGGTTGATGCTATGGTTTGTATTTCGAACTGCGATAAGATTACTCCCGGAATGATGATGGCTGCTATGCGAATGAACATTCCGGCCATATTTGTATCCGGGGGACCGATGGAAGCCGGTGAAATCGACGGAAAAATGTACGATTTGATTGATGCGATGGTGTTGGCTGCCGATCAGTCGGTTTCTGATGAAAAATTAGATCAGGTGGAGAAGAATGCATGTCCAACCTGTGGTTCCTGCTCTGGAATGTTTACTGCAAATTCCATGAACTGTTTGGCTGAAGCTCTTGGATTTGGGCTTCCGGGTAACGGAACTATTGTTGCTACCCATGCTAACCGGAAACGATTATTTGAAGAAGCTGCTTCGCGTATTGTTGAAATGGCTTACGATTATTATAAAAATGGCAATGAGAGGGTTTTGCCACGAAGTATTGCGACCAAGGCTGCATTTGAAAATGCAATGAAGCTGGATATTGCCATGGGTGGATCGACCAATACGGTATTGCATATTCTGGCTATTGCTGCCGAAGGTGAAGTTGACTTTACCATGAAAGATATTGATGAATTGTCGAGGGTTACCCCAAACGTTTGTAAAGTTGCACCCAACGGACATTATCATATTCAGCAGGTAAATCAGGCGGGAGGTATTTTGGGAATTTTAGCAGAGCTGGCCCGGGTGAATATGCTTGATTTGTCGGTAATGCGTGCCGATGGCCTGACTCTTGGCGAAGCAATTGCTAAGTATGATGTCATGTCGCCTTCAGTTAGTGAAGAGGCTGTCCGAAAATATAAATCAGCACCGGGTGGTGGACGTAATATCGTAATGGGTTCGCAGGAGTGCTATTACGATGAATTGGATACCGATCGTGCGAACGGTTGTATCCGCGATTATGAACATGCTTATAATAAAGATGGAGGTCTGGCGGTTCTTTACGGTAATATTGCCCGGAATGGCTGTATTGTAAAAACGGCAGGCGTTGATCCTTCGGTTTATCACTTTAAAGGGACAGCTAAGGTATTCCAATCGCAGGAAGATGTCTGCAACGGAATTCTTGGCGATAAAGTACAGGCCGGCGATGTGGTGGTGATCCGGTACGAAGGACCTAAAGGTGGTCCGGGAATGCAGGAAATGTTGTATCCAACGTCGTATATCAAATCGATGAACCTTGGAAAGGCTTGTGCGTTGATTACTGACGGACGTTTCTCCGGAGGAACTTCAGGTTTATCCATTGGTCATATTTCTCCGGAAGCTGCGGCTGGTGGAGAAATTGGTCTGGTTCAGGATGGCGATTGGATTGAAATTGATATTGCTACCCGAAAAATAGATGTTTTGGTTAGTGATGAAGAATTGGATAAACGTCGGGTTGCCGAAGAAAGTAAAGGAAAGAATGCTTTTTGTCCGGTTGGCCGAACCCGTCAGGTTAGTAAAGCGTTGAGAGCTTATGCCAGCATGGTTTCATCAGCCGATCGTGGTGCAATACGGATGATAGATTAATAGTTATTTACTATTTATTCATTTACAATTCACTATTGATTCTGGTTGTTTGGCAGAGGTAAATAGTAAATTGTTTAATAGTAAATTTTCAGAAATAAAACGAAAATAAAAATAATATAAATATGGCGACACATCAAGTAAGCGGCTCAGAGGCTGTAATATTATCTCTTTTGGAAGAAGGGGTAGATACCATCTTTGGGTATCCGGGCGGTGCGATCATGCCCATTTATGATGCATTGTATGATTACGATCAAAAAGTTACTCATTATCTGACCCGGCATGAGCAGGGAGCAATCCATGCTGCTGAAGGTTATGCCAACGTGACCGGGAAAGTTGGTGTCTGTTTTGCCACATCAGGGCCTGGTGCAACCAACCTGATTACCGGACTGGCAGATGCTCAGATTGATTCTATTCCACTTGTTTGTATAACGGGTCAGGTTGCATCTCCATTGCTTGGAACCGATGCTTTTCAGGAATCAGATGTGGTTGGAATCAGTATTCCGGTAACCAAATGGAATTATCAGGTTACCTGTGCCGAAGAAATTCCGGATGCTATTGCGAAAGCTTTTTACATTGCCAGTACTGGCCGTCCGGGACCGGTGCTTTTGGATATTGCTAAAGATGCACAGTTTGCCAAAATTGATTTTGAGTATAAGAAATGCACTAAAATCAGAAGTTATTTGCCGGAGTTGCCGGTTGATCCGTTTCAGGTGAAAGCTGCTGCTGATATTATCAACGCTGCAAAAAAACCATTGCTACTTGTCGGTCACGGAGTAATGATCGCACATGCAGAAGCCGAATTGAAAGAGTTTATTGAAAAAACAGGGATTCCGGCAGCATGGACTTTGCTGGGACTTTCGGCTCTTCCAAGTGAACATCCGTTGAATGTTGGAATGCTTGGAATGCATGGTAATTATGGTCCGAATGTTAAAACGAATGAAGCGGATGTAATCATTGCTGTTGGGATGCGATTTGATGATCGGGTAACCGGGAAAGTTGCTGCTTATGCCCGTCAGGCAAAGATTGTACATCTTGAAATTGATCCGGCAGAGATTAATAAAATTGTTAAAGCGGATGCTCCGGTTATCGGTGATGCCAAAAAATCACTTCGAATGCTGATTGATAATGTGAACCCGAATTCGCATCAGGAATGGATTACCGAATTTCACGATTGTGACAAGATTGAGTTTGATAAGGTTATCAAAAAAGATATACATCCGACCAAACCTGGATTAACCATGGGCGAAGTTGTCCGGATTGCTTCTGAAAAAACCAACAATGACGCAATCTTAGTGACTGATGTTGGTCAGCAACAGATGGTTGCTTCCCGATATTTTAAATTTAAACAATCGCGTAGTTTTGTTACTTCCGGAGGTTTGGGAACCATGGGCTACGGTTTACCTGCTGCAATGGGCGCTAAGATAGGACAACCGGATCGCGTGGTGTTCTCTATGTCTGGGGACGGTGGTTTTCAAATGACGATTCAGGAACTGGGAACGATTGCGCAATATGATCTGGATATTAAAGTCATTATCCTGAATAATAACTTTCTGGGCATGGTTCGTCAGTGGCAGGAAATGTTTTTTGAAAAAAGGTATTCGTTTACCCGAATGAAAAATCCTGATTTTGTAGGAATTGCTAAAGCTTATGGGTTGGCTGCGAAGAAGGTTTCATCGCGCGATCAGCTGGAAGATGCTATACAGGAAATGCTTGATCATAAAGGGGCTTTTGTATTGGAAGTTGTTGTTGAACAGGAAGACAATGTTTTTCCAATGGTTCCTACAGGAGCTTCTGTTTCAGATATTTTGCTTGAATCCTAATGGGTTTCAGGTTCGAATTTTCAAGTTCAATACCACGTAAAACGATACTCTAATGAAGCAAGAATATATTATAACCATTTTTTCGGAAGATAACATTGGGCTGTTGAGTCGGATAACGCTCATTTTTACCCGTCGTAAAATCAATATCGACAGTTTGACAGTTTCGGAATCGTCGATTGCCGGAATCTTTAAATTCATCATTGTAATCAGCGAAACAGCCGATCGGGTGCAGAAAGTTGTGGGTCAGCTTGAGCGAATTGTGGATGTGCTCAAAGTTTATGCAAACACCAACAGCGAAATGATTTATCAGGAGATTGCACTCTATAAAGTGTCAACCAAATTCCTGTTTGAATCAGACAAAGTGGAAACTATTATCCGTAATTCCGGAGCCCGGATTCTCGAAATAACCCGCGATTATGTGGTGATTGAAAAGACGGGTCACAGCAAGGAGACACAGCAGTTGTTCGAAGAATTAAACTCGACGTATGGCGTAACTCAGTTTATTCGTTCCGGACGGGTTGCTATCACACGCAGCAGCATTGAACGACTTTCTGAATTTCTGAAAGAACGGGATGCAATGCTCGAACATGTGGATTAAAGTTCGAAGTGCCTAAAATCCGAAGTGCCTAAAGTTATCGCGAGCAACAACTTTAGGCACTTCGCACTTCTTTTTACAAAAGCATCTTATCGACATAAATGTCCTGAAACTTAGGATCGCCTTCCAGATTAATATGACGGGTTTTTGACAAAATTTCATTGGCCGTATTGGCGCCTGAGAATAGGAAAATTTTGGCTCCGATTAGTGCTGTATTTCCCATTTTATGAATTTTTTCTTCTTCAATTTCAATCATTCCGGTAGCTACAACGTTGCTAAGGTTGATGTAATTTCCAAAACCACCGGCAATGTATATTTCCTGAATATCTGAAAGCTGGATATTCAGGTTGTTTGACAGGATTGTTAATCCGGCAGCCAGCGCAGCTTTGGCCAGTTGAAATTCGTTAATATCTTTTTGAGTCAGGTTTACTTTTCCGGCAAGATGCACTTGTTGCTCTCTGGAATTGATCTCTCCAAACATTCCGATTAGCTCTTGTTTTCGAAGAATGGCAATCGCATCAATGAGTGCACTTCCACAGATTCCCTGGGGAGTTGTATTCCCAATTACGGTAGCATTGATCTCGTCGTTCGTTAAGGCTAACGATGAAATGGCACCAGTTACAGCCCGCATTCCCATTGATATATTAGCTCCCTCAAAGGCCGGTCCGGCAGCTGTTGAGGCACATACCAGCTGATGCCGGTTGCCCAGAACAATTTCGCCATTGGTCCCCAGATCAATCAGTGCAGTGTATTTATCGTTCAGGTGTATGCCTGTTGCGGCAATTCCGGCCAGAATATCACTGCCAACAAAACTTCCGATTGATGGATAAAACTGAATATTTTCGGTAACCGGAATGTTCCAGCCCAGTTCTTTCGGTTCAAATGTTTTTATTCCCAGGTTATCTGTATGGAAAGGATAGGCTGAGAGTGGAGTAACATCGCAGCCGCTAAAGATGAGTTGCATCGCCGTATTTCCTACTAGTACAATTCGTCGAATCTCAAGCTCCTGTTTTTTTAGCATTAGTTCGATCATCGATCCGATTGCCGTGCGGATAATGTTAGTCATTTCAGCCGCATTCCCGTCCAGACAAGCCTGAATTCTGGAGATCAGATCAGCTCCGTGTTTTACCTGAGGATTTAACATCGTTTCCACAGCAAGCACCTGTGCGGTTGATAAATCGATCAGTTGTGTAACCAAGGTCGTTGTGCCAAGGTCAACTGCAATCCCGAATCCTTGCTGAGGGATGAAATCGAATGTACTCTCATCGGCCAGAATCAATTGATTAAATTGCCCTATTTCAAGGGTAATATTGCTGGTGCAGGAACTAAAACATGCCAGTCGCCAATCGTCGGCCAGCTTCAGTTGCTCCAGTTTGTGCTGATGTTGTTCTGTGATCTCAATTTCTCCATTTAAAAGCCGGACTTTACACTTTCCGCAGGTGCCTTTCCCGCCGCAGGGAAATTCAATTCCAAATTCGTGCAGAACATCGATTAATGGAGTTTGGTCGTTTACCCGCAATTCTTTGCCCAGTGGAGATAGCCGGATGGTATGTTGTTTCATTGGAAGTCGTTTGTCGTCAAATGTAGTAAAAATTGAAAACCCTGAATTTTAGATGACGGTGAATTGTGGTAATATGGATTAGTGAATATCTGGAGTTTGTTCTTGAGTTAGATCACAATCAATAGCGTTGTTAATCTTCAGATCAATTGTTTGCAGTGTTTGGCTGTTTGATTTTTCGACGATAAAAATCAGTTCGTTTTGTGTCTTTTCGCTACACGGTTCGAACAGGCATCCCGTTAAGGTGTAATTGATCAGAAACCATCCATTCCGGGTTTGAACATGCCCTTTTGCCCGAACAATTGAAGGTTGTTTGTTGAATAACCGGGTTAGTTTATCAATGTCAAAAGCGATCGTTGAACTAAACAAGAAGCTTTTCTCCTGATAATCCTTATCTGTTAGTTGGTTTTCCTGTTTTGTAATCCTTCTGAATCTTTTTTCCTGCTCAGTTGTCCGGGATTCATAATTTTGCAAAGCGTCGAGAAGATTGTTTTCAGTTGACAGGCAGTTCTGTTTTTCAGGAAACTGCAATTTAAATTCTTCAATTAGTTTGTGTATTTCTTCTTCGGACAGAAGGTCGCACTTGCTGAATAGAAGGATGTCTGCTTTTGCAATTTGGGTGCGGTAAATCGGATTGTGTTGAAATCGGGGATTTTCGATACTGCGAATGTCAACCAAACAAACGACTGGCATAAGTGTGAGGTTGGACTTTTGCTCCACGATTTCAGAAACCATATCAATACCTCCCAATCCGCTTGGTTCGATTAGTATTCTGGAATAGTCTCCTGATTGTAGTATTTTCTCTAAATTCTCCTGAAAATATCCTTTGGCAGAGCAACAAATACATCCGCCGGAAATTTCGAAAACCGTTTCGGAATCAGTGTTCGATTTTAATGTTTGTCCATCGATTGAAACTTTGCCAAATTCATTGATTATTACAGCCCATTGTTCATCATTGCCTTTGTTTTCAAGCAATTTAATGATGGCGGTTGTTTTTCCTGAACCCAGAAATCCAGCGATAATAGTAACCGGGATTTTCATGTGTTAGTTCTATAAGTTGTCAATTGGCCACAAAAATACATAGAACTCATAGGTTTTTCTTCTTTTGCATTTTTATTCTATGAGTTCTATGCATCGATGTGGTATCAAAAGTCCGTATTATAATCCGTATTCTTCCGGGATAAATTTACTTTGGTCAATCAGAGGTAACATCATTTCAATAAACTCACTTTCATTTTCCGGAATGCTGTTCAAATCGTCGCGGAGTATTGGAAGATAGCTGGTTTCCAAATCAGAGAGCTTCATTTTTCCTGAACGTAGAGCTTCTTCAATGATATCCAGAGCAGCTAATGCACCATTTTTGGCATTGGCTACATACGAATCTCCTTTAACGAGTTCTTTGGAAATGCGAATCACATTTACCGGTGATAATATTAAAGCCTGAGGGTCGGTATAAACATCCGATGATACCAGTAATTGTTGCAAAATATCGCGGTGAAGTTTCCCGGCTTTTAAGGCTTCGTTCATTAATCGGGCATCATATTCCAATTGCTCCAGGTAAGCTGTGGGAGCCATTCCCGACAATAATTTGATGTTTTGTACAGATTCGTTGCTCCATAAATCAGCACAGGCAGATGCAATATTTCCGATAGGGCTGAGGTGTGCACAGGCAGCTGTTTTCCCTTCCATTGAAATGGGAATGCCGGTAATGGCCTTTAAAAATGGGCCTTCGTATCCACAATCTTTATCCGGACCGATGGCACCTTCTTCGACAGCAACAATCGAACGGACAACAGAAATAACACGAACGAGTGCAGCAAAAACTTTAGGGATGTATTTTTTCTCTGCCAGAACCATGGCTGTATTTGCGAATCCACAAGCAGAATCTCCGGCAGCAATTTTCCCGTGTTTATTGGCTACTGCAACAATCTTTTTCCACAGAAATTGCATATCTCTAACTCCCAGGACAGTCAAAGCGAATACCATTGCTTTGATATCGCACATCATCAGAGCTTCGTCGGAGACTTCTTTTCCTCCGGTACTTTCAATCGACAAAAGATCTCCGCCTTCTATACATCCGCGTTCAAAAAGCTCAAACATGGGTTCCAGGTATTGAGAAGAGCGTTGCTTTGCTGGTCTTTCGAATTCGCGTAAGTCGTTTGGTGTGAGCCTTATTTCTGAAATTAGTCCATGATTCTGGTAGTACTTTTCGCAAATCTCATTCATTATCTTGACAATCTCAATTCCAATTTGCGGAGTTTTTGTCATCTCTAAAAGTGTTTCCAATTCGAGAACGACACCTTTTGATTCCAGATGTAAAGCCCGTTCCAATGCACCTTCGGTTATTTCGCGGTAGTGTCCATAAACCTGAGGTAAGGTACTTTCGTTAATACTCATGATTGGAAGTGTGAAATTTAGCTCGGCATACACTTGTCCGCCGCCAATTTCCAATCCCCGTTTCGTTTTTACAGGATGAGGTGCAATCCCGAATATTAAGTCTTCAGGATTATTTATAACTAAGCTTTTATATTTCATGATGCCAGTTTATTAAGTTTTTCAACGAGTCCTTGTGGATCGGGAGTGTAGAAGTCGGCTCCAATTTTTTTGCAGAAATCGTCATTTACCGGAGCACCTCCAATGAAGATTGTTGTCTTTGGAAGATTTGCTCTAATGTCAGAGACTATTTCGCCCATATTGACCATCGTGGTAGTTAATAGGGCAGATAGTGCAACGATAGCTCCTGGATTATTTTTTATCGCCTCAATGTATCTGGACGAAGGGACATCAACACCCAAATCAATAACTGTCCAGCCTGCACCTTCAACCATCATACCTACCAGGTTTTTGCCTATATCATGCAGGTCGCCTTTAACAGTTCCGATAATAAATATGCCCTTGGTTTTTATTTCTCCGGAAGTGAAAAATGGTTTTAGCTGAACCATAGACGAGCCCATCGCTTTGGCCGACATAAGCATTTGAGGAACGAAAATTTTATTTTCCGAAAATTTCTTTCCTACGCGATCCATGGCCGGAACCAGTGCATTTTCCAGAATATCCTGAGGGCTAATGCCTGTATTAATCGCACTAATTGTTAGTTCATGTGCGCCATCTTGTCCTCTTAACTGAGGTGGATAAGGCGATTTTTGATCTACTTTTCCAAGCTCGACAGCTTCAAGTAGTTTTTCCAATAACTGTTCCATAATGAGTTAGGTTTATTGTTTGTATGAGTTTTCTATTGCAAAAATAGGTGCTGACGATTACGAAATCTACACCTATTTTTACTATTTTCGATGCGATATTAACATTTGATATGCTTTTTGTGTAATTAGAATTATCATGTCGGCACAACTGGAGCGAATTGTAGCAACCGAAGGTGAATCTTTTTTCATCGGGATTTTTCAGGATAATCTGGAGAAAAGCACCTGGCATTACCATAACACTTACGAGATTAGTTTCATTACCGAAGGCTCAGGGAAACGTATTGTGGCAGATTCAATTGAAGAGTTTCAACCAGGCGATTTGGTATTTATTGGCAGAAACCTTCCGCATGTGTGGATTGCCGATAAAGAGACCCGATCGCCATCGAACCGAACGCTGGAAATGGTTTTTCTTCAGTTTACATCCGAGGTCTTAGGTTCGCAGCTGTTAGCTTTGCCGGAATTTAAATTTGTTTCGAAAGCGCTAATTGCATCCGAACGGGGAATTCAGATTGTTGGGCAAACGCTTAATGAGGTCAGTGAGCTAATGCTTCAAATGCCATACCTAAAGGGATTTGAACGAATGTTACACTTTTTTAAGATCATGAATATTATTGGGGAAAGCGATTCAAACATTCAGCTTGCAAGCAAAGATTATTTGAAGTCGCGCTTTCGGCCTGCAAACAAACGGATTGAAACGATTCATGAATATCTGATGAACAATTACCGCGAAGAAATTGATTTGCAACGATTGGCTCTGTTAGTTAATATGGCCGAAGGTTCTTTATGCCGATTCTTTAAAATGAATATGGGATTGACTCTTTTTGAATATTTGAATCAGATCAAAATAGAATTTGCCTGTAAACTTCTTATGGATAATGATCTGAGTGTTTTGAATGTTTGCCTTGATAGTGGTTTTAATAATCTGAGCCATTTCAATAAACAATTCAGGAAAAACACAGGAGTTACTCCTTCTGAATATCGGAAACGGTTTAACGGATTGAACTGATTTATTTATTTTGTTTGTACTTTCGTAAGCAATCAGAAATTTAGTTCCTCCAATGAAGAAATCTACCGAGCATTTGCCTGTTTACAGTTTGCATAATTTTAGTTCTCCGGAGCGAAAAGATCAGCAGTTTCAGGTTGAAGTATTTGATGCGAACCGCCATTTTAGTGTGCAATATCCGCATCGGCACGATTTTTACGAGGTTCTTTTTCTGATTAAAGGATCCGGGTTTTATGTGATTGATGGGAATAAATACGACATCAAGCCACCCTGCGTCTTTTTTCTTTCGCCGGGGCAGGTGCATACGCTCGAGGTATCTTCGGACATCGAAGGCTATATTTATATTTTCACGGCTGATTTTTATTTGCTGAACCGAAGTAATTTAAACAGTCTGATAGAGTTTCCGTTCTTTTATACCATACATCAGAAAAATCCTCCCTTATTGATTGAAAAGGAAACTGATGTTTTGTTTCTGGAATCTTTATTCAGGAAGGGCGTAGCCGAAATTGCCCATTCCGGTGATTATTCGGTTGAGCTGCTTCGGTCGGTTCTGGATCTTATCCTGACAACCTGTGCAACACTTTATCCGGTAAGTGAAAGTACGTTGAACAAGGGGAAAGGTCAGCTATTGGTGAAACGCTTTTTTCATCTGGTAGAGGGGAACAATCTGAATAACCTTTCATTGAACGAATATGCCGGTTTAATCGGTGTTACGCCTAATCATCTGACTCAGACGGTGAAGTTGCTGACCGGGAAAACGTCGTCACAAATTATCAAAGCAAAACAATTGCTGGAGATTAAACGTTTGCTGGTACATACCAACCTAAGTATTTCTGAAATTGCCGATCAGCTTCATTTTGAAGATCAGTCGTATTTTACCAAATTCTTTAAGCGGGAAACCGGTTTTACGCCTCTTCAATATCGGATAGAGGCTGCGAAGTAGTAAGAAAAATTACCAATTTTACTGTGTTTGTAACTTATTGGTAGTTAGTTTTAAATTCGACTATTGTTAGATTGTTTTTGTATTAATCCATGAAAAGTACCTAAAATACTTGTTTTTTTACACTACAATTTGATGAATATTCTATTGCTTTGTATAAGATTTAGATAGAATTAAAAATACAATATAACACTTTAGAAAATGGGAAATTATTTTAACACCTTACCGCTGCGTCTTCAGTTGGAGCAACTGGGAACCTGCGAATTTTTAGATCGTTCGGAGTTTGCCAATGGCGTTAAAAAGCTTGAAGGCAAGAAAATCGTGATTATTGGTTGCGGTGCTCAGGGCTTAAATCAGGGCTTGAACATGCGTGATTCAGGATTGGATGTATCGTATACGCTTCGTGCAGAAGCCATAAAAGAACAACGTCAGTCGTATAAAAATGCTGCCGGAAATGGTTTTAAGGTTGGAACTTACGAAGAAATGATTCCAACGGCTGATTTGGTAATCAACCTGACTCCGGATAAACAACATACCGGAGTAATCAATGCTGTAATGCCATTGATCAAAAAAGGAGCTGTTCTTTCTTATTCTCATGGGTTCAACATCGTTGAAGAAGGAATGCAGATACGTAAAGACCTTACTGTTATTATGGTAGCTCCTAAATCGCCAGGTTCTGAAGTTCGTGAAGAATACAAACGTGGTTTTGGTGTTCCTACTTTAATCGCCGTTCATCCGGAGAATGATCCGAATGGTGATGGATTTGAGATTGCTAAAGCCTATGCCGCTGCTACTGGTGCTGATAAAGCTGGTGTTCTTCGTTCATCGTTTGTTGCTGAAGTAAAATCAGATTTAATGGGCGAGCAGACTATTCTTTGCGGATTGTTGCAGACTGGTTCGATATTGTCGTTCAACAAAATGGTTGAAAAAGGAATCGATGCTGGTTATGCTGCTAAGTTGGTTCAGAACGGTTGGGAAGTAATTACCGAAGCATTGAAACATGGAGGTATTACCAACATGGTGGATCGCTTGTCGAACCCTGCAAAAATCAAGGCTTTCGAACTTTCTGAAGAGTTAAAAAAGATTATGCGACCATTGTTCCAGAAACACATGGATGATATCATGTCGGGCGAATTCTCGAAGACCATGATGGAAGACTGGGCAAATGATGATAAAAAATTGTTGACCTGGAGAGCTGAAACTGGAGAAACAGCATTTGAAAAAACAGCTACCGGTACAATGGCTATCAGTGAACAGGAATATTTCGATCATGGCGTGTTGATGATTGCGTTCGTTAAATCAGGTGTTGAACTGGCTTTTGAAACCATGACCGAAGCTGGCATCAAAGAAGAATCTGCTTACTACGAATCGTTGCATGAAGTTCCGCTGATTGCAAATACCATTGCACGCAAAAAACTGTTCGAAATGAACCGGATTATTTCCGATACCGCTGAATATGGCTGTTATTTGTTCGATCATGCCTGCAAACCGCTGTTAGCTGATTTCATGAAGAAAATTGATACCGATGTGATCGGAAAATCATACGGAGCCGGCAAAGACAATGGCGTTGATAACAAACAATTGATTGGCGTTAACGAAATCATTCGTTTCCATCCAGTTGAGTTGATTGGCTACGAATTGCGTGAGTCGATGACTGCTATGAAGAAGATTTTGTAAAAAAAACTGAATTCTATAGGATCAGGAGCCTCGTTGAAAAACGGGGCTTTTTTGTTTACATTTTTCGCAATTCAATCAGTAGTTCCCTGATTTTTTTACCGGCTTCGCTTGAGTTGCATGAAAAGTTGTTCAGCATAATCGCGAAGGATAGTTGCCGTCCGCTGGTCGTGGTAAGATAACCGGCATAACAGCGCACCCGGGTCATTGATCCACTTTTGGCATGAAGACATTGATTCGGAAAATCTTCGGGTCTAAAAGCACTTAATGTTCCATTTCCTGCACTGGGAAGCGATTGAATAAAATCGTCGGAATAGGCACTCTGTGTTTTCATGTATCTTAATACATCAACCATTTGACGTGCAGTAACACCATCGAACCTCGATAAACCACAGCCGTCGGTCATGAAAAATCCATTCATATCCAGTCCTTTTTCTTTCCAGAATTCGGTGATGATTTTGCATCCGTCTTTAATAGTTCCCAGTCCATTCTTTTGAAAAGCAAGCTGTTTGAGAAAGTGCTCGGCAAAGAGGTTTACGCTTTCATAATTGGTTACTTTAATTATTTCTCGCAGGCTTGGCGATTGGATAAGTGAAATTAATGTGGATTGATTCTCTCCGGATTTGGCTTTTCCGAACAGTGACTGGCCTGAAATGATGATTCCATTTCCCGAAAGTTTTTTTCGCAATTCATTTGCCAGAAGTGCAGCCGGATTGGGTGTTGAGGCATTTATTACAAAATCAGTTTTGTTTTTGGGAATAGTTC
>Ga0302286_10001452_pt1 | contig 17662 bp, 13 predicted proteins | sample III_Fen_E2_3_FD_198765 | JGI IMG/M metagenome (GOLD analysis project Ga0302286, IMG submission 198765) | Peat permafrost microbial communities from Stordalen Mire near Abisko, Sweden - III_Fen_E2_3 | ecosystem: Environmental > Terrestrial > Soil > Wetlands > Permafrost | place: Sweden: Abisko...
TATTATCGCCTACTAATTCTCCGGTGTTAAGCAAGCGATCAGATTCAATCAACGGGAATTCGAATAAGTTCTGCCATACATCTTTTTCGATGCGTTTTTGCAAGTAGGTATTCTCCTGATACCTGATAAAAAGATAGTTGAAAAACCGGTTCGTTGATTTCTTTTTTGGAGATTTTACCGGGAGCAACGATGTTAAATTATTTTCAAAAGCAAGGCAGACCGATTTTAAAGGACATGCTTTACAATCTGGTGAAACCGGAACACATTGTAAAGCTCCAAATTCCATTAATGCCTGGTTATGTATTCCAGGATGAGATTTTGAAAGCAGCTCCTGGGCCAGTAAAGCAAATTCTTTCTTGCCGGTGCCGCTGTCAATAGGGGTTTGTATCTCAAACAGCCTTGATAAAACACGGTAAACATTTCCATCGACAACTGCGTACGGCTGCTCAAAAGCAAAAGAACATATGGCTGCAGCAGTATATTCACCTATTCCTGCCAGTTTAATGATATTACTGTGTTGAGTTGGGAATATACCTTCGAAATCGGTCATGATCTGCCGGGCAGCTTTATGCAGATTCCGGGCTCGCGTATAATATCCCAGACCCTGCCAATGTTTTAGAACGCTGTCCTCATCTCCTTCAGCGAGTATATCCACTGTTGGAAAGCGTTCAATAAAGCGTAAGTAATAACCCAGGCCCTGATTTACCCTGGTTTGTTGTAGGATGATTTCTGAAATCCAGATTTTATAGGGGTCTGTTATATCACGCCAGGGTAAGTCGCGCTTATTGTTATCATACCAGTCAATAATTTTTTTAGAAATGTATTTTAAAGAGTCGGTCGAATTCATTTAGTTTGCAAGTTAAATAGTTTACCTTATGTATGGTATTGTGCAATGTGATAATTATTTGCATCTTTGCAGGCAAAGGTAGGGTCTTGGACTTTACCATCAACAACACATTCATTTAAACATTAATAAATTATGAAAAAAACTGTATTATTCCTATTCCTAATACTTTGTGCATACTCTTGTAAGAATTCTACATTTAAAATTACGGGTTCAGTTGAGAATAAAAAACTGAATGGTAAAACCATTTTTTTGAAACAACGGATAAACCGGGAGTGGATTACGATAGACAGTACCTTGATAGAAAAGGGAAAATTTGCCTTTAAAGGAGTCATTGATACTGCTAAAATTGGATATCTTACCTATGAATACCCTTCACAGAATAAAGTTCGTCAGGCTTTTGTGCTTGAAAATGGAAATATTACTGCAGCAATTGACACCAGCGGGTTTATGGTAATAAAAGGTACGAAACAAAACGATTTGTTCCAGGCTTATCAGGATGAAAAAAATTCATTCAATAAAAAAACTTCGGCTTTTTATAAATCGCATATCGGCAAGGTAAAGACCCCAGAACAAAAACTGACCTTATCAACAGAAATTGAAAAATTTAATCAGGAAGAAATCAGTATTGATAAGAAGTTTGTCACCGAACAAGTAAATACACTGGTAGGGACTCATGTTTTTATGAATACCTTTTATGAATTTAGTGTCCAGGAAAAAGAAGCTATTGTGAATTTGATGAACATCGAAACTAAAAGAATAAAGAGGATTCAGGAAATAATTGCTGATATGGAGGTTGAAAAGAAGCTGGCTGTGGGAAGTCCGTTTATTGATATTAAATTACCCGGAATTCATGGGGGCACAATTGCTCTCTCTGATCTAGTGGGAAAAACCGATTTTGTACTGGTTGATTTCTGGGCATCCTGGTGCGGCCCCTGTATGCAATTCTTACCCGAATTACAGTCATTTTATGCAAAACATAAAGGCACTGAACTAGAGATTCTGGGTGTGTCGCTGGATGATTCCAAAGAAGCGTGGACAACTACTGTTGCTACACATAAAATGACTTGGAAGCTAGTATCCGATTTGAAAGGTTGGAAATGTGCTGGTTCAAGGGCTTATGCTGTGAATTCAATTCCCAGTACGGTATTAATTGATAAAAGTGGGAAAATTGTAGGAAAAAATTTAAGTATTCCGGAAATGGAGAAACTATTGCTTGATAAAGGGACAAAAAAATAAAAAAATCGACTTTATTGAAAAAAAAAGGAGCGCAATTGTTTTTTAATCAGAATAAAAGCAATATATTTGCAGTCCGTTTGAACAAAAAAAGAAAATATCATTTATTAACTAACATATAAAATATTACTGAAATGACTAAGGCAGACATCGTAAACGAAATTGCTAAGAATACAGGAATTGATAAAGTAACTGTATTAACTACTGTTGAAGCTTTTATGGAAACTGTAAAAGATTCACTCTCAAAAAATGAAAATGTATATTTAAGAGGTTTTGGTAGCTATGTTATCAAACAAAGAGCTGAAAAAACAGCCCGCAATATCTCTAAGAATACTACTATCATTATCCCAGCTCACAACATACCTTCGTTCAAACCTGCTAAAACTTTCGTGAGCGTAGTAAAATAATTTTTTTCATACAACTAATTTAATTAAGATGCCAAGCGGTAAAAAAAGAAAAGGACATAAAATGTCAACTCACAAAAGAAAAAAGAGACTAAGAAAGAATAGACATAAGAAAAAATAAGTCTAGTGGCCTTTTAAGTCTTAAAGTCCAAGAAAACAAACTTATAAGCAACAATTTAGGCTTTAAGTTTGTTTTTTGTTTATAAACTCAACCCCATCAAAATAAAAAAAGTGAATAGCGAATTAGTAGTTGATGTAAAAACATCTGAAATATCTATTGCGCTGCTCGAAGACAAACGCCTTGTAGAACTCAACCAGGAAGGACGCGAAGAGCAGTTCGCCGTGGGGAATATCTATTTTGGCAGGGTAAAGAAAATTATGCCCGGTTTAAATGCAGCATTTGTGGATGTTGGTTACGAGAAAGACGCTTTTCTACATTATCTTGATTTAGGTTCCAATTTCAACACTTTTACTCAATTTACAACGCAGGCGTTAAGCGACCGTAAAAAGACGCCTGCAATTCAAAAGACAAAACTTCAACCGGAATTAGAGAAAAACGGTTCAATTAACGACATTTTGAAAACAGGGATGGAAATCTTGGTACAGGTTACTAAAGAACCAATCTCAACAAAAGGTCCCCGATTGACTGCTGAAGTATCAATTGCCGGAAGGTTTTTAGTTTTAATACCGTTTGCCGATAAAGTATCGGTATCCCAAAAAATTAAAACCGAGGAAGAAAGACAACGTCTAAAGCAACTGATTCAAAGCATCAAACCTAAAGGTTTTGGAGTTATTGTACGTACAGTTGCAGAAGATAAAAAGGTTGCTGAGCTCGATAATGAGTTGAAGATTCTGGTAAAACGCTGGGAAGAAGCGATTATCAAAACACAACAAGCTAAAGGAGTTTCGCTGATCTTAGAAGAATTAGGTCGTACGGTCGGAATAATTAGAGATTTATTCAGCCCAAGTTTTAAGCATATCCATATAAACGATGTGGCGGTGTTCACTGAGGTGCGTGATTACGTAGAACTCATCGCACCCGATAGAAAAGACATTGTGAAATTGTATCAGGATGAAATTCCTATTTACGACAGTTTCGGAATTACCAAACAAATCAAATCAGGATTTGGAAAAACTGTATCGTTTAAGAATGGTGCTTATCTGATTATTGAACATACCGAGGCCCTGCATGTTGTGGACGTAAATAGCGGAAATCGCTCAAAAGCAGGGAACGGACAAGAAGACAATGCACTGGATGTGAATCTGGCAGCGGCAGATGAAATAGCCCGTCAACTTCGCTTACGCGATATGGGCGGTATTATCGTAGTCGATTTTATTGATATGCACGAGACAGATAATCGTCAAAAGCTATACGACAGAATGCGTGAAAATATGGCCAATGATAGAGCCAAACATAATATTCTGCCTTTAAGTAAATTCGGATTGTTACAAATGACCAGGCAGCGAGTAAGGCCCGAGATTCATATAGATATCGAAGAAACTTGCCCAACCTGCTATGGTAAAGGACGCACTAAACCATCTATCCTGTTTACAGACCAATTGGAAAGTAAAATAGATTATCTGGTTAATAAATTAAAAGTAAAAGAATTTACACTTCATGTGCACCCCTATGTGGATGCCTATATCTCTAAAGGCATATTGTCTATGAAGTGGCAATGGAAAAGAAAATTCGGAAATGGATGTAAAGTGATAGCCGAACAGAAACTTGGCTTTTTACAATACAAATTTTACGACAAAAAGGGAATTGAAATTGACCTACAAGAAGAAATAGAAAAAATATCGTAATCAAAATAATTAAAAAAGGCTATCCGCGATGGATAGCCTTTTTTTTTGCTTTTGAGAGTGACCTATAATGGCGAGGCTCGACCTTCACTGAAACGAAATATATTCATGACTTCTTATTAAAAAAGGACTTGTTGTTCCTGTCGTTATAAATTGCTTTCTTTCTGTTTCATTACGCTCTCTAAGCGACCAAATAAGAGATGCTGTGCATTTACACGTTCTCTTGATTTCAGGCTCTAATACAGCCTGAAATAGTCTCTGGCGAAAATGTTTGCTCTGTTGCCTTTTGGTTTGAGTTGAAACTGCATTTTAAAGCGCATATAAAGAAATAGGAAAGATACCCTTAGAAAGTAATACAGACTGTATAGCATAAAAAATGGCTGTCCGATATTTCGAACAGCCATTTTTCTCAGTATTAAGCTTGAATTATGCTTTCGCTAACTTATCAGCAGCTTCATCAGCAGCTTGTTCAGCTGGTGTTTCGGCAGGGATTTCAGGTACTTCAGCTGGTGCTTCAATAGCAGGTACTTCTGCAGGAGCATCGATAGCTGGTACTTCAGCAGGAGCTTCAATGGCAGTTTTTTCAACAACAGCTTCGATAGCAGGTGTTTCAACAACTTTTTCAGCAACGACTGTCTCAGTAGCTTTAGCTTTCTTTTCTTTTTTAGCCGCTTTTTCAGCTGCAAGATCCATTTTGTCTTTCAAATCGGATAAAGATTGAATATCTCCCAAAGTTGTTTTTTCTGCAGCCGGAGTTGTAGAAACTGGAGCTTCTTCTTTCTTTGCACGTTTTGGTGCAGCTTTTTTAGTAGGTGCTTCAACAGTAGTAGATGCTATTGTTGGTTCGCCCTTTTCAGCACGTTTTGCATCTTCATGAATGCGGCTGTGAGAAAGAATGATACGTTTAGCATCTTTGTTGAATTCAATTACTTTGAATGGCAATTTTTCATCAACATGAGCTTGTGAACCGTCTTCTTTTACTAAATGTTTTGGAGTTGCAAATCCTTCAACACCGTAAGGTAAGGAAATTACAGAACCTTTGTCCAGCATTTCAACAATAGTTCCTTCGTGGATACTGTCGACAGTAAACATAGTCTCTAAAACATCCCAAGGATTTTCTTCCAATTGTTTGTGTCCAAGGCTTAAGCGACGATTAGCTTTGTCGATTTCAAGAACCTGTACATCAATTTCTGCACCTATTTGAGTAAATTCAGATGGGTGTTTTACTTTCTTAGTCCATGACAGATCTGAAATGTGGATCAAACCATCTACGCCTTCTTCGATTTCAACAAATACACCAAAGTTGGTAAAGTTACGAACTTTAGCAGTGTGTTTGCTTCCAACAGCATACCGTGATTCGATATCTTCCCAAGGATCTGATTTCAATTGTTTGATGCCAAGAGACATTTTACGTTCTTCACGATCAAGGGTTAAGATAATTGTTTCTACTTCGTCACCTACTTTCAGGAAGTCCTGTGCAGAACGTAAGTGTTGTGACCAGCTCATTTCTGAAACGTGGATCAAACCTTCAACGCCCGGTGCGATTTCAACAAATGCACCATAATCAGCCATGACAACTACTTTGCCTTTTACTTTGTCACCAACTTTAAGGGTGGTGTCCAATGCATCCCAAGGATGTGCAGAAAGTTGTTTCAAGCCAAGTGCAATACGTTTCTTTTCGTCATCGAAATCAAGGATAACCACGTTAAGTTTTTGATCCAATGATACGATTTCTTCTGGGTGAGATACACGACCCCATGATAAGTCGGTGATGTGAATCAAACCGTCTACGCCGCCAAGGTCGATAAATACACCATACGAAGTGATGTTTTTAACTGTACCTTCAAGAACCTGACCTTTTTGAAGTTTACCGATAATTTCTTTCTTTTGAAGTTCCAGTTCAGCTTCAATAAGTGCTTTGTGAGAAACGACAACATTTTTGAATTCGTGGTTGATTTTAATAACCTTGAATTCCATAGTTTTGTTGACGAATACATCGTAGTCGCGGATAGGTTTTACATCGATTTGTGATCCCGGAAGGAATGCTTCGATTCCGAATACATCGACGATCATACCACCCTTGGTACGGCATTTTACAAAACCCTTTACAATTTCCTGTGTTTCAAGGGCTGCATTTACACGATCCCATGAACGGGTTGCGCGGGCTTGTTTGTGGGAAAGGATTAATTGACCTTTTTTGTCTTCCTGGCTTTCGATATACACTTCAACTTTGTCACCAACTGCCAAATCAGGATTGTAGCGGAATTCGCTCATTGGCACTACGCCATCCGATTTGTAGCCTACATTGACAACTACCTCACGTTTGTTTATCAAAATTACAGTTCCTTCTACAACTTCTTTATCCTTGATAGCATTCAAGGTTCCGTCGTAGATTTTTTCTAAATCAGATTTTGATTCAGCAGACATAGTAACGCCATGTTCGTAGGCATCCCAGTCAAAATCTCCTGATGGTACCGGAGGTACAACAGGTACTCTTACTTTAACGGCTGGAGCTTCTTCGATAACGATTTCTTCTTCTGCCGGTGTTTCTTCAACAACAGCTTCCACTGCTGGTATTTCTTCTGCGATAACAGCTTCGATAACTTCCGGTGTTTCTACAACCACTGGTGCTACGATTTCTGCTTCAATTACAACAGGAGCCTCTACAATAACAGTTTCTTCAACTGCCGGTGTTTCTTCTACAACTGTTTTTTCCACGGTTGGAATCACTTCTTCCGGGATGTTCTGGTTTTCTTCCATTTCTGAAAATTGTTTTTTTTACTAATAAATAGTAGGTTAGACATTATGTTGATTAAAAAAATATAGGGTGCAAAGGTACAAAAAGATAATCAATTGGCAATAGGATGATTCGTCAAAAAAAACTAAGAAATAAACGGGCGTTTTAGATTCAATTGTCTGATGATCTTCTATTGCGGCAGGCTGGAGTCGGAGCAGCCGGCAGCGGTTGGTGTTGCTTACTGATAGTGTGTTGGATTTGTTTTTAACAGGAAAAATTCCATGTCTCATTATTCTATGATTCGTTTGGGTTTTTTTAAGACAAAAAAACCATCTGTCCACCAGTAGTAGATCGAATCCAAACTGCATGAATACTCCCTCCGTCCATACAGTTTCGCTTTCTGTGTCCCGTGTTCTGGGTTTTGTAATATGCAGTAATTGGATTCTCAACGTAATTCTTCCTGATTGTGGGATCAACCTGTTCAGGATTTAAGGACGACTTCGAAAGTAACAGGAAAGGATTTGTATTCGAAATCAGTACAAAAACAAAAGTGAGGGCTTCACCCCGAGTGAAGTCCTCACAAAAAATATAAAACCAAGCGGTTATTTGTGGGGTTTACTTTTTAATGCTTTTTGGATAGCTGCTTCCACCAAGGGTTCCATCACTTTGTATCCGGCCACATTGGCATGAACTCCATCGTAGGTTAATTCGGTTTTCATACCATGTTGTTCGTTGGCCATCGAGGTGAAATAATCGAGGTAGATAAAGCCCTTTTCCTCACAATATGATTGCATCCATGCATTCAGGGTGACAATCTTTTCGGCAGGTTCCAATCCTTTTTTCCATGGATAATCTATAACAGGAAGAACCGACGAAAGCACCACCCTGATTCCATGGGCCTGAGCCAGCTCTGCCATGGATGCCAGGTTGTCTTCTATCATTTCGAGTGTGGAAGGCCCGGTATTCCCGGCAATATCATTGGTCCCGGCAAGGATAACCACCACCTTTGGTTGCAGGGCGATGACATCCTGACGGAAGCGGATCAGCATTTGCGGGGTGGTCTGTCCACTGATGCCCCGATTAATATAAGGATTTATTTTGAAAAAATCAGCCCGTTTCTCTATCCAGCCCTGCGTGATGGAATTTCCCATAAATACTACACGGTTTTCACCTTGAGAAGGCACTGGTAGTGCTGCATTTTCTTTCTGAAAGCGACCCAGGTTTGGCCAGTCCTGTGCATTGACCTGTAAACAGGTTAATAATGAAGTAAACATAATTAGACTTTTAAAAATAAAGTTTGATTTCATACAAATTGTTGAATTTAATAGAATTATGTACTAAAAATGTATATAATGAAGTGTTTATAAAAGAACAGCGTACTATCAGGATTCATTTTTGTGTTTGAAAGAAAGACTAATGAATCAGTTTTAGATTGCCAAAATTAATCAAAACATTTAAAATATCAGGTATAGTTGCAAAGACAGTTTTAATTTTAAATCATACAAGTGTTTCGTTACTCATACCTTTGTCATTCGCTCTTTAACCAACGAATCAGGTCAAGCCATATTTCATTGGGTATAGCATGACCTCCCACAAATTCTTTGTAGGTAGGAGCGAGGCCGAGTGTTTTCAGGTAAGCACTGCTTTCACGTGCATATTCTATGTTCAGCACATTGTCGGATAATCCATGGGAAATGAAAATCTTCAGGGAGCTCAGTTTATCAGTTAAAGTTATGAATGGTCTTATTTCTTTCAACAGTCTTCCGCTCATCACAGCAATCCCTTTTATCAAATCGGTCCTGGTAAGTCCGACGCTGAATGACATGATACCGCCCTGGCTGAACCCGCCGAGATAGATTTGTTTTTCATCAAATGAATGATGTGATTTTAAAGATTCAAGAAACTGAATGACGATGTTTCTGCTTCTTTCGGCCTCTTCCTTTACAAACACGGGTGCTCCTGTCGAGAAATCCACATGAAACCAGACATAGCTGTTTGGTCCAACGGTATAGGGAGCCCTGGCTGACAGAATCAGAAAGATATCGGGTAAATGTTCTGAAAATGAGAACATATCCTGTTCGTTGCTTCCCACGCCGTGCATCAGCAACAGCAGTGGCGGGTTAATTGTTCCGGCTTTTGCTTCCCGGACTAAATAAGATAAGGAACCTACGGTATGCAGGCTGTATTTTTTATTGGTTGAATTCATAGGGTAGAGTTTATTTCGATTTATATGTTATAGTACTATTTTACAGACCTCTCCCTAAATTCCTCTCCGACCTCTTCCGCCCTTCGGGCACCTTCTCCAAAGGAGAAGGAAAGAGGAGAATTGAGAATTCAAGGACTTTGCTGAGTACGATTAATGAGATGCATCTTTTCATTCTGATGCTGTATCCCCTTTCTCCTTGGGAAAAAGGGTTAGGGATAGAGGTCTTAAACTGTACAATCCAAATATCTTAATTTAAAATCAAATAACAAATTAATTAGAATAAACTTTAGTGTTTTTATACGTGGGTTGTATTTATTATTTCATTGTTATGGCAATTGACTGTTCTCCTTCTGTACTCTATGAAGGAATATTCCAGTTGTGTACTGTTTCGTTAATTCTAAAAGACAATATTCTATTGTTCCATTTTTTTTACCGTTACAACTTCAAATGTACTAAAAATCTTAAAGTGATTTCGATCTTATTATAAAAAAAGAGCTAATCATAATTGATTAGCCCTGTTCCTGAAATTGAATTGCATATTAAATTTCAATAGATCTGTTCACCGAGTGCCAGTTTCAGTTTCAAGATACTTGCAGAATAATCGATTTTTGTTTTAAGCAAGGCAAGTCTGCTCTCGGCTACCGAGGTGGAACTGTCCAGCATATCCAGGTTGGTGATAGCACCTGCCCTAAAATTCGTTTCTGCCAGCGAATAGGCTTCCAGTGCCTGTTCGAGTTGCAACTCCGATTGGTGTACTTTTTTCAATGCAGATTGTGCATTGGCTTTACTTTCCACCACTTCGTTTACAATTGTCCGGCGTGCCAGCTCTGTTTCCTGCACATTCCCCTGAATATCCGAATTGGCCTGTATTTTAGTGTACTTCGAACGGTTCGCATCGAACAGTGGAACCTTTATGCTAACTCCGACTGCAAAATTCAGTTTTCCTACATCCTGGTATTTGTCATTGAAATACCCGTTCTTTATGCCACCGGTACCAAAAGCATTCAACGATGGGTTGTTCTGGACATTGGCCATTTTCAACCGGGTATCTGCCAGGGTACTTTTCTGACGGGCTATCTTCATCTCATTGCGATGGTCAAAGGCAACGGCAAACAACGAGTCGTTCGAAGCAAGGATCTGTGGAGCCAACACTTCGTTTTTGACAGTCAGTTTTGTGTCCTGCGATTTACCCAGAAAGGAATTCAGTTGGCCCAGTTGAATCTGAAGAGCGTTTAATAAGTCTGTCTTTTGATTCTCAATAGCTGAAATACGTACTTTTGTAGTGAGTACTTCGTAGTTGGTGGCTGATCCCGTTGCTACTTTCTTCTGTACAAATACCAGATGTTCATTCAGGGTAGCTATCTCTTCATTTTTTATCTTGATGGCTTCCTGCAGGAAAACAATGGAATAGTAGTTTCCAATCATCAGCCCCGAGAGTCTTTGCTTTATTAACTCCACCGAGAATCCGACCAATTCCCTGTTCTGTTTTTCGAAAGTGACATTCTTGTCTGTCTTTCCAAAATCATAAATCGACTCGTTGATATTCACTGCTGCCGAATAAACATCGGGTGGATATAATTGGAATGAATTGCCATTCAATGACAGGGATGACGTAGGGCCTAAGAAAGTAAACGACCCTGTTAAATTGACATCCGGCAGATAGGCTGTCTTGGACATCCCTATTTTAGCATCAGAGGATACGAGGTCCGTTTGTGCCTTCTTGATGGAAGGATAATTCTGAATCACTTCACCTAAAATCTCATGCAGGCTCAATGAATCCCCGGATGATTTGTCCCTTTCTTGTCCGGATACCACTGCGCCGGGCAGCAGGATCAGGATCGTTATAAGTTTATAAATTGATTTCATTCTATTCTGTTTTATTTTTTTATGTCCTTCTGTGTTGTGATCTATTCCATGACGTGGGCATGTTGTTCTGCATCCATGGATTTCATCTTATTCTTTTTCGATTTCAGCATTAAGATCGGAAGAAAGCCGATCAACGAGATTATCGCCGCAATCAAAAAGTCATCATTAATCCCCTCTATAAATGCCTGAGAACCTACATTCGACATGACGAGACTTTGTGCCTGCCTTAGGGCTGTGGCAAATGATCCTCCTCCATGTTGCTGGATATAATAGGCCATATGCCGGGCAACACCCTGAAACTCCTGGGAACCTGACTGAATGGAACCACCAAACATTTGGGAATGGAAATTTACCCGGGCTGTCAGAATGGTCGATAACAAGGCAACTCCCATGCTCCCTCCAACCTGGCGTACGGTGTTCGATATTCCGGAAGCCTGTGCCATCTTTTCACGCGGAATCGTCAGCAGCGAGAGTGTACTTAAAGGGGTGAAGACTAATCCCATCCCTAATCCCCGTAAATAAAGCGAGGTCATGATATACGAGTGTTCCGTTAGAAATGACAGGTTGGAATTAATATAAAAACTTAATACCAATAATCCCATCCCAGTTAAAATAGGCACTTTCGGATTTACTTTATCCGAAAACCAGCCTGATATTGGAGATATGAATCCTTGAATGATCCCTACCGGCAGGAATACTGCTCCCGATTGCAGGGCGGTATATCCCAATGAGTTCTGGAGGTATAGCGGAAGCAGGAAAGTGCTTCCAAACATGCCGATACCAAACAGGAACATGAGCATGTTGCTCATTCCAAAGTTCCGGTCTCCCAATAATCGAAGATCAATCAGGGGATTCTCTGTGGTTAATTCGCGGGTAAGGAATACTGCCAGGGCGATGCCCGAAACAGCGAAACAGCCTAATATATAGGGTGCCGTCCAACCTGCCGAATTGGTCTGGGCATTTCCTTCCGACAAGGCATAAAGTAATACCGGCAAGAAGATGATAACCGATATAAAACCGATATAATCGAATTTCCGCGTATTTGGACTGATAAATTCTCGTTGGATAACAATGGTAAATACCAGGGCTAAGATACCGATGGGGACATTCACATCGAATATAAGCTGCCAGCTGAAATTGTCCACCAGATACCCACCGATAAGCGGCCCGAATGACACGGAAGCTGCTGCTGCGATTGCCCAGAATCCCAATGCCAATCCACGTTGGCGCGCCGGGAATTCCCGGGTGATAATGGCCATACCCAACGGCTGAACGACTCCTGCCCCAAGGCCCTGGATGATACGCGAAATGATCAGTGTATTTTCATCATACGATAAACCACATAACAAGGATCCTAATGTAAACAGGAATAATCCCCAGAAGTAAACCTTCTTATATCCGAATTTGTCGGCAAACCAACCCGATGTGGGCAGCATGGCCGCCATGGAGAGCAGGTAAGCGGTAATAACCCATTGAATGGTCGAAAGCCCCACTCCAAAGGATGACATGATCTTGGGAAGACTCACATTCACAATAGTGCTGTCGAGCACTACCATGAAAGTTCCCACCATCACATTGGCTAAGACAAACCATTTATACAACGGACTCTTGGGATGAAATAACGAATCCCGGCTGCGTAGTTTCCTGCGAAGCCTGTGTGTATTTGATATTTTCCTCATTCTTATTTGATAATTTTTACCACAGCCGACATTCCGGTCAATAAAGTATAAGCCGACAGCTTCTGACCGTTTTTAGTCCCATCAATGGATATTTTGATAGCAACACGTTGGGTTACCTTTGTAAAGTTCCCGGAAGCATTGTTTGGTGGGATCAATGAAAACTGGGAAGCAGTAGTCGAGCCCATGGTGAAAATTTTTCCTGTGAAAACCACATCCGGATAGGTGTCCAGGGCGATAAGGGCTTTTTGTCCATTATGCAGGTTCTCCATTTTGGTTTCTTCCAGAAAAACCAGGATCCAGAACTTGTTGTTATTATTGATGGTGTAAATTGACTGGCTGGGTTGAGCAATGTCTCCCGGGAGCAACCAACGTTTAGCAACCATACCGGAAACAGGAGCATACAGCCGGGTGTTGCTCAATTGTGTGGTGATAACCCCTATCTGAGCCTGTGCTGCCGTTACTGATGCTTCTGCGCTTTTAATCGTGGTTTTTGAAACCAGGATCTGCGCCTGAGCAGCTTCCAGTTGCGCCTGTGCAGTCTCCTGGGCTTTCAGCAGATGGTCGTATTGTTCTTTCGTGATAACGCCTCCTTTGTATTGTGTTTTTGCCCGCTCAAAATCTTCTTTCGATTTTTCAAGCCCTATTTGCAAAATCTTAATATTCTTTTCATCGTATTGGAGTTTGGCCTGCGATTGTGCCTTGTTGGCTTCGGTCTGTGATTTCAGGGCAATAACCTGTTGCTTTTGTGCCAATAGGTCAACGCTGTCCAGTTCTGCCAGCAATTGTCCTTGCTTTACCGAATCACCTTCTTCCGCATAGATTTTGCTGATCCGACCCATTATTTTGGGACTGACCGAAACATTATCCGAAGCTACCACTGCATCATCGGTCCGGATATAACTCGTATAATCCTTATACCAGTATACTGCCCCGGTAATTACGATTAATATTACTACCGTCAGTGGAATGTAAATTTTCCAATCTTTTTTCTCCTTTTTCATATACCCTTTTTTTGATTTTATTTTTTATTTCTTATTTGTTTTAAAGTATTTCTTCCGCTTTACAGCAGGTCGAGCCCGATTCATGCGTTTGCTGTTGAACAATGGTTGTTAAAATGTCTTTTACGTGTTGAGAGGCTTCTGATAGAACCTGTAAGGTGTGGGCATCTAATTTTTCCAGCTTTTGACGCAACTCCTGGCTGATCTCCAGTTTTATAGCATTAAAATCAGCTGCTCCCTTTTCGGTGATGTGGACATTTACAATCCGTCTGTCCTTTGGATCGTACGTCCGTTCCACCAGTTCCTCTGCGATAAGCTTGTCCACCAACCCGGTTATATGAGGTTTTGGCATGGCTAATTTGCACCCAATCTCCGACATGGATAACATTCCGTGGCGGGTCAGTACTCCCAGTACGTATAAGGATCCCGGGTTTAAATTCGTTTTTGAACGAATGGACCGGGTAAAACTTTTAGAAAGCAATGGATGAATTGAAATTAAATTCTCAATAGCTGTGTCAATGGAAATAATAATGTTTTTTGGCATAATTGTAAACTCTAATTATTCATAATCATAATAATTACAAAAGTATAACTATTATTTTAATATAATTGTTCACGTACTATACATTTAACATTAAATTTATTTTTATTACTTTTAGGGATTCGGGATAAATCAACCGGGCACACAAAAAAATACGTTTGTATTTCATCTAAGAAATTCAAACGTATTCGGAACTAAAATGTTTACAACACGGGCTTTTTAATGTAGAATAATGTAGGGATTAAAAACCATACAAGTAGGATAAATGGTAAATCAGGCTAAAAGTGCCGTTATTGCTTCAGGCCAGCTGTAACTGCCCGGTTTCAGGGTCAGGTGCATGGAAGGGGTATTCAGGATTTCCATGCGAACTACTCCCGGTGACAGTTCTTCAACAGGGATCAGGGTCTTCCAGTTTAAACAGTTTAAAATGGAATAGGTAGTTGCCCCGCCTTCAATAAATAATTCTTTAATTTCACATTTCTCAACCAGCAGTTTGACAAGCTGTCCCATACGCTGTTTTAGAATCGTCGAACTGCCGGGAAAATCAACCTTCTTTTCTGAAATAGTCAGGATTAAATTCTTGTCTTGTGACCAGACCCGGTACAACTCTGCTGCAAATGCCTCAAGGCTGCCCTGTTCTGTTTTTACCTGAAGCAACGCCGCCGGGAAGGAAGCTGCCGGACATCTGTTTCCATTAAATTGGTCGGATGCGGTACGGCTTGCGGAATGGGTACTTCCTGAGACCAGTAGAAAATTACCCGTACTGATTGTCTCGGGTTGAACGCTTGTTTTAATAGGACTGTAAGTGTTCAGCAGTATTTGTTCGAAAAATGCCGCGCTGCCACACTGTAAAGTTTCTGTGCCCGACAGTTTACTCCCCTTGATCAGATCATCAACCGTCGTACAGTCAGACACATAGAGACCATTCTCAGATAATCCGGATAGGATAGCTGTGTGGAATTCCGTAATCTGATTGTATTTTGCCGAACGGCTTAATAAAAGCTTTTTAACTTCGGAAAAGGAAGCTGGAAAGTCAGGGTCTCTGGCGAAATCAGTATGTTCTATTTTTTCAGTACCTACATAATAGATTCCATCACGGATACAACGCCCCGATGCCGGATTTGCCGGTTGAAGGACTATTTTCTTAAATTTTCGGACATCCAGCAGGGCTGATAATTCGGTTAAGACATACCCCCGCAATACGGAGTCACACTTTTTAAAGACAATGGAATCAGGATCTTTAAAAATAGTCTTTGCCAGTTGGTAGTGCGTCCGGTATGCATCCAGTTCACTTCTAGAACGGCTGTCGGTTGCTATAACACAGACATCAGTTTCAACATTCGGAACCGTATCGATCCCAAAGGTTACTTTTAACCCGTAACGCAGGCAAACACCTGCTATTTCGGCTGCCCCGGTAATGTCATCAGCAAGGACGGTGATCATTTTTTACGGTGTTTTGCCATGACGATGGCATAATCAATAGCCACCAGCATGGCATCGGCAGATGCAATTCCTTTTCCGGCTATCTCAAAGGCTGTCCCGTGATCCACCGAAGTCCGGATAATGGGTAATCCCAGGGTGATATTCACCCCCTTTACGCTTTTCATGGTTTGTTTTTCGTTGTCCCACTGAAATCCTTCGAGCTTGAACGGGATATGGCCCTGGTCGTGGTACATGGCCACACACCCATCATATTTCCCCTGTACTGCTTTTACAAACATCGTATCGGGTGGGACAGGACCTTCTACGTCGAATCCAAGGGTTCTTGCTTCGAGAATGGCAGGTATGATTTCATCAATTTCTTCGTCCCCGAACAACCCGTTTTCCCCGGCATGGGGATTCAACCCGGCAACTGCAATATGAGGTTTGGCGATTCCAAACTGGATACAGGCATCATTCAGCAACGAAATGACTTCCAGAACACGTTCCTTGGTGCATAAATCACAGGCTTTCCGAAGCGATACATGTGTGGTTGCATGGATGACCCGCAGGTTCTCATCCGCCAGCAACATGGCAAACTTGGCAGTATGGGTAAAATGGGCATATATCTCCGTATGACCGGAGAATTTGTGTCCTGCTTTATGGATGGATTCTTTGTTGATAGGAGCTGTAACGGTGGCATCCACTTCTTCGGCCAACGCCAGGTCAATCACTTTCTTCACCGCTTCAAAGGCTGCATTGCCCGACATTGCCGAGACCTCCCCTAAGGTAAGTTCTGACAGGACCACGTTTTTTAGATCCAACACATCGATTGTCCCGTGTTGAAAAGCAGCTTCTTTCACCGATTGAATGGCATGGATCTTCATGGCAGATCGCATACTTTTCGCAGTTAGTATCATAACAGATGCATCACCCACCACCAGTGGCTGGCAACGGTTGTAAACATCCGGAATGGATAATGCCTTTATGCATACTTCGGGTCCGATACCTGCCGGATCACCCATGGAGATTCCTATAATTGGTTTCATGTTGGAGTAGTTGATTAGTTAATTCGTTAACTGGTTAATTAGGTTGATTGGTTAATTAGTTAACTGGTTGATTAAGATGAATAGGTTGAATAGGTTGATTAAGTAATAGGAAATTAATAGTGTCCTGTAATTTTAAATATCAATTCATCAACCCACAACTCTATCGTCCTCTCAAATACTGTTTTCCTATTTCTTTCTCCTTTAGGAGAAAGTCCCCGAAGGGGGATAGAGGTTGGGAGAGGGAAGGGGGAGAGGTCTGAATTTATAAATACAACACGTTACTGTTCCACCTGCTTACAACAGATTCCTGTAAATATTGATAGCATCCTCTTTCGTTACCACCCTCGGATTATTTTTCAGTAAGCGTGTCACCTTCATCGCGATATCCGCCAGCTCAGGCAACACCTCTTCCGTTATTCCAATTTCCGACAAGCGTTGCGGAATCTCACAGGCACGGGATATCTCCTGTAACCTTTCAATTCCGGCTAAGGCTGTAGCCTTGTTGCTTTCTTGTGGTTCTACTCCCAGGGCCAGTGCTACTGCTGCATGGCGGTCGGGGGAAGCTGATAGATTAAACCGAAGTACTTCGGGCAACAGGATGGCATTCGACAACCCGTGGGGAATGTGGAACTTTCCACCCAACCCATAGGATAGGGCATGAACAGCCGAAGTATTCACAGGCCCCAGGCATAATCCGCCATACATCGACCCAAGGGATAATGCCGCACGTGCTTCCAGGTCATGACCATTCCTATAAGCTTTCTCCAGGTTGGCCGCTATCAGCTCTATACCCCGCAAGGCGTAGGTGTCAACAGCAGGATGGGCAAAGTTATTCGTATAGGCTTCGATGCAATGCGATAGTGCATCCATGCCGGTCTCT
>Ga0302286_10001454_pt1 | contig 17636 bp, 14 predicted proteins | sample III_Fen_E2_3_FD_198765 | JGI IMG/M metagenome (GOLD analysis project Ga0302286, IMG submission 198765) | Peat permafrost microbial communities from Stordalen Mire near Abisko, Sweden - III_Fen_E2_3 | ecosystem: Environmental > Terrestrial > Soil > Wetlands > Permafrost | place: Sweden: Abisko...
TCTAGTTTCGTTGTCAGGGCTTGTCTCTCTAAGCGGCTGCAAAGGTAACGCTTATTTTTAAACTACCAAACTTTTTTGAAAATAAATTCCTATTAAATTTTGGATCGTTTATTGCGTCCTTTTTCATTACTTTTCTGTATAGTTCAATCACCAAATCTGCAACTAAAACTATACCGTGCTTCTCTCTTAAAGCGGGTGCAAAAGTAGTCCCTTTACCCTTACAATCCAAACTTATTTGACTCTTTTTTCTGTTATAAAACAACTTTTATTTTTAAACTTCTGAAATAAAACTACTTTACATGAGAAAATAATTTTGATTTTATCCGACACAGGATGGTTTTCCAGACAAAACACAAGATTCTATAAAGAATTATTCGTTAGACAGACCCCGTGAAAGATCATAAATGCACCAGACAGGGAGCCAAAAAGAATCACTCGGCAAACAAGAAGAGGCTACAAATAGTAGAAACAAAATGGCATAAATCGGGTAAAACCGAAATAAACCGCAACGGTTATGTTGATTTTTCTTATAAAAACATCAGACAACAAATACGATTTAGGGTTTATGAAGGCATTACAAGTAAAATTCAACTCCGGAGAAAAGAAAAACAGGATACATATATATAATGTATATAGCGAACCTTTATCAGTCATTATATACATTATGGAATAACAACCGGATTCGTTTATAAATTACAATGTCTCTGTTTAGAGTAAAAGGGCGCTTCCCAAATGGTTTACTATTTATCAGTAATTCCGTTTCACTAACTAATATAATTGTCACAGTAACATCGACTGAAAACAAACTACCTTTATCACGAAATTCTAGTTTGTCGTTGCCTGCATATAAATTGATCCAACCGAATGATTCCAGCTTTTGCTTTACTTCATTAGTTGTTATACTTGAATTTAGTTTCAACAGCCTGAATTGCCTTTCGCTACGAATACGGATAATCGCAAAAGCAGATAAACAAAACCCAAATAAAAAGACAATCGGATTAGAATCATTATTCGGATTGTCTGTATATCCTTTGAGAGCAAAGAGTGAAACAGCGCAAATACAAAGAACCAAGAAGTATTTTACAATCACCTCCCAGGTAGATGGCCATTTAAAGTTTGTCCGAATGTAGTTTTCTTGTGCTGTTGTCATATCTCTCGACTATCTTAAACGTTTTGTTTTTCAGTTACACTCACACCCCATCAATTTATGCTGAACGAATTAATGGCCGAAACAGAAGTATTACCCACTTTATCAGTTGTAACAACTTTCCAATAATAAGTCTTGCCACTCGTAAGAGTTTGCGTAGCAGTGCTGGCTGTTTGTGACGTAATTGCCGCTGTGGTGGCATTTGTATTGTCCAGATACAGGGAGTAACCGGCAATGTCATTGTCAGGATCGCTGCCGGTCCATTGAAAAGTAACCTGTACTGATGCAGCACCGTTTGAAGCGATGGTAGTTCCCGACGTCGGTGATGTCAGATCGGCTGCAAAAGGAGCATAACTGCTCGATGCTGCTCCCGACAAGTAGAATTTCCAACTATTGCTGGTTGTTTTACCCGAGGTATTAGTTGCGGTTATAGTCCACGAGTAAGGTGTATTTATTGCCAGAGTGGCTGTATATAATGTATCCTTGGTGGTATAGGTAGCAGCTGCCTGCGTATTCAGATTTTTAATGACTAATTGGTAGCTATCTGCATTACCGGCTGATCTCCACGCAAACGACACTGAAGCCGTTGTACCGCTTGCAGAGGTACCCTGCAAACAGGCTGTATTATTTGCCGGTAAAGACAAAACGGTTGTTCCTGGAATCGGGGTAGCCACGGGAATAGGATCACTTCCTTTTCCTCCACAACCCATTAGAATCAGACCAGCAAAAAGACCGGCTATGCTTTGTATTTTTATTTTGTGTATCATGCTTATCGTTTAATAGAAATATTTGTTGTCAATTATTATTCTCTCTCAGTAGTTTTGGTTTTCCACCTATTTTTTCACCATCTTGACACTGCTGTGTACCGTAGAACCGTTTACCTTCACAATGTATGTACCACTACTAAAATCAGAGACATCAAGATCTACTAACCTGCTCGACGGAACAACAAGCTTTTGTTTGAGTTCTACTGCTCCGCTCAGCGAAATGATTTCGGCAGTAACCGATTCTTCCTCGCCGGGAATGCCCAGCGTTATTTTACCTGTAGTAGGATTGGGGAAAAGCGAAATCTGACCGTTCTCACTGTTGTAGATAGTCTCTTCATACATTCCCTGACAAAGTTTTTCTGTATAGATTTTGATTTTATTCTCGCCTGGTACTAAAGAAACCAGAACCTGATCACCCTGTGTTTCGGTGGTATTATCATTGACACTGACATAATAGTTTGTTCCTCCACTCAGAGCATAGGTGGCACGACTTTTTTCGGCACCCACTTTCAACACACTTAAATCGTCAGGCTGCGTAACTACTATATTGAAACTTTGTTCGTAGTTGTCCAGAAAATCTATTTTGAAAACCAGCTTATAAGTATCTGCCGGCAGATTCTTAAGGTTGTAGGAAGTACCTGAAAACATGACTGACTGTTTGGTACCGGTATTTATTCCTGTTACCGTTACCGTATAATCCAGTGCTTTGGCCAGTGTTACGGCAATAGCACCATCTTTTGTATCGCGACAGGTACAATTCAATGCCTTTATTTGGTAGTTATTGGCGGCAACCACCCCTGAAGCATTGACAACGGCAAGTACCGGTGATGACACCGTACCATCGGATAGGTTTTTCAGGGTCACATTATAAGTACCGATAGATACATACGGAAACTCATTGCTGCTTTGGTACGTTTTGCCATCAATACTATAGGTAAATCCGGTAGAAGGTGTAACCGTAATGCTACCCGATAGCGTTGCAGCAGTAGGCTGTGTTACCGCTACCGTAACAGTAGAGAAGTTGGCTACCAAAGAGCGAGCAGCACTGACTGCAAATGTGTAACTCGGATTAGTAGAGACCACCGTTCCATTCTCTGTCCAACCGGTAAAGACATAACCTGTTTTTGGAGCAGCTTTAAGAGTACAGCTTGAACCTGTAGCATAACCGCCCGTACCGGTAATATTTCCTTGTGATGCATCTGCGGTAGCATTAATTATAAAGCCAGGAACAAAGTTGGCAATACATGTATGAGCTGCATTTACAGTAAAGGTGTAAGTTGCATTTGTTGAAGCTACTGTTCCATTTTCTGCCCAATTACTAAATATATACCCAGTGTTTGCAGTAGCTGTAAGAGTACAACTTGCACCAGTTGCATAACCACCTGCACCAGTAACACTACCTCCTGTTGAAGAATTCGAAACAGCTGTAACCGCGTATCCGGTAATAAAGTTAGCCACTAATGTGCGTGCAGCGTTAACTGTAAAAGTATAAGTCATGTCCTTAGAAACAACTGTTCCGTTTTCAGTCCAATTGCTAAATAGATAACCAGTCTTTGCAGTAGCCAAAGCAATACAAGTTGCCCCGGAAGCGTATCTTCCAGTACCGGTAGTGCTACCACCAGCAGAAGGGTTAGCGCTCATAGCAATTATATAATCACCGGCATTGTTTTCTGTAAAGTTAGCTACAAGTGTACGATTAGCTGTTACTGTAAAGATATAACTTGCATCCGTAGAAACCACAGTTCCATTTTCGGTCCAGTTAGCAAAAGAATATCCCGTATTAGGTACAGCAGAAATTGTACACTGACTACTGCTAAGACAACTTCCAGCTCCACTAATATTACCTCCTGTTAATGCATTTGCTGATGCTGTAATAGTATATAAAGGCAATTCAACAATATTAGCAAAAGCTTTCCATTGACTGGCGGCAGCATAAAGTGTCTTCGATCCAGTAGGCACATAGAGTGTACAAGTGACTGTTGGAACAGAATAAAAAGCATTATTATCTAGCTTTATATTTGCAGGAGTAGTGTTATAAACATAAATTGAGTTTAAATTTTTAGAATAATAAAAAGCTTCAGTTCCAATTGAAGAAACCGGATTTGGAATAGTAATAGTGAGTAATGCGGAGACATGATCAAAGGCATTAGCACCAATAGAAGTAACTTTACTTGGAATATTATAACTTGTATTAGATTTTCCGGCTGGATATTGAATAAGGCTTGTAAGTGCTTTATTGAATAGTACTCCATCATAACTGCTATAATTCGGATTATAGCTGTCAACTGTAATTGAAGATAATTTTGAACAATCTGCAAAAGCCATATTGTCTATGAATGTTACTGAACTAGGAATTGAAATAGCGGTTAATGATTCACTGTTGTAAAATGCATATTCGCCAATAGAAGTGACAGAATTAGGCACGCTAACTGAGGTTAATCCTTTACACCAGGCAAAAGCCCACGATCCAATAGAAGTAACAGAATTAGGAATAGTAATAGTAGTTAAACCATCACAATGATAAAATGCATTTTTACCGATAGAAGTCACTGAATTTGGAATAGTTATCGAGGTCAAACTGGAACAACCGCCAAAAACATCATTGCCAATAGAAGTGATTGCATTTGAGATAGTAATAGACATTAAATTGTAACAACTACTAAAAGCGCTATTCCCGATGGAAGTCACTGAATTGGGGATAGTAATAGACCTTAAGTTGAAACAGTGGTAAAACGCCCAATATCCAATAGCAGTAACTGAACTTGCAAAACTAATTGATGTCAAGCCTGAACAATTATAAAATGCACTATCGCCAATGGCAGTTACATTATAGCTTGTCCCATTAATGGTTGCCGTACTTGGAATAGTAATATTTCCACTATAATCACCCCCGGCTGAATTACGATAGGTAACATAAGCCGTTGTGGGGGAGGATATTTTATAATATAATCCATTGTTGTCGACAAAGTCATAGGTTTTTGCGAAGTTGGCTGTTAGTGTGGTGTCCTGCGTAAGGGTAAAAGAATAGCTTTTCGATGTTGAAAGCACTATTCCTTTATTATTTACCCAGCTTTTGAATCCATAACCATCATTGGGTGTTGCAGTAACGGTTTGGCTACTACCCTTACCATACGTACCACTTCCGGTTACTACGCCTCCTTCAATCGAATTCGCCGAAAGAGACAATATACAGGGGGGTGCAAAATTAGCAACTAAAGTTCGTGTTGCACTTACTGTAAAAGTATAAGTTGCGCTTGTAGAAACAACATTTCCGTTTTCAGTCCAGTTACTAAAAACGTATCCGGTAGTTGGTGTAGCTGTTAATGTACAACTTGATCCAAGTACATAATTGCCAACGCCTGCAACACTTCCATAATTGGTTGGACTTGCCGATGCTGTAATAAGTGTTTTAAAATTTGCCACCAATGTGCGTGTGGCACTTACAGGAAAGGTGTAACTTACATCAGAAGAAATAATTGCTCCGTTTTCTGTCCATCCGGAAAAATCATAACCTGTAGCTGGTGTAGCAGTAAGTGTACAAGAAGCACCTGATGAATATACACCACTGCCAGCTACTTCACCCCCGGCAGCTAAACTTGAGTTTGCAAATATTGAGTATATGTTTTCTTGTTCAACAATAGAAAAGGCTTTCCATTGATCGGCGGCAGCATAAAGTGTCTTCGATCCGGTAGGCACAAAAATTTTACAAGTGGTTGTTGGAACATAATCAAACGTCCGAATTCCTAATTTAATTTTCCCCGGGTCACTATTGTTGGCATATATAGCTGTTAAGCCAATGCAGTTAAAGAACGCCAATCTATTAATAGTAGTAACCGAAGATGAAAACGTAACTGAAGTTAATTCTGAAGCATTTGCAAAAGCAGCATCTCCGATAGTACTTACCGTATTAGGAACTGAATAGCTCGTTTGAGTATTGCCAATAGGATATTGAATCAGGCTTGTTTTATTTTTGTTGAACAACACTCCTTCTACACTACAATAGTTCGGATTTTTGCTATCTACAGTAATCGATGTTAATCCGGTACAACTTCCAAAAGCATTATTTGCCATTGAATCTACCGAAGCGGGTATTGTAATTGATGTCAAGTTAGAACACCTATAAAAGGCGCTATTCCCAATTGAATTTACTGAGTTAGGAATGGAGATTGTTGTTAATTTCAAACAGTAATCAAATGCATTATCACCAATAGAAGTAACAGAACCTGGAATGATTATCGAAGTCAAACTAGAACAACCGCTAAAAACACGATTAGCAATGGAAGTGATTGCATTTGGAATAGTAATAGAAGTAATTTTTGCACAATAGTCAAATGCACTATTACCAATAAAAGCAACTGACTCGGGGACATTAATACGTGCTAAATTATAACATCTGTAAAACGCCCAATTCCCAATAGAAGTCACTGAATTAGGGATGCTTATTGATTCCAAACCATAACAATTATAAAAAGCTGAATCTCCAATAGCGGTAATATTGTAACTTACGTCTTTATAAATAAAAGAGCTTGGAATGGTAATATTACTATTAAAGAATCCAACATTCGGAGACCGAGAGCAAACGTAAGCTGATGTTGGTGACGATATTTTATAATACAAACCATTAGCATCGGCGAAATCATACGTTCTAACAAACTTAGCTGTCAGTGTAGTATCATTGCCAAGGGTAAAAGTAACACTTGGCGATGTGGATACTACATAACCCTTATTATTCGTCCAATTTTTAAATTCGTAACAGGTATTGGGGATTGCCGACACTGTTATAATTGTACCATAATTATATGTTCCACCTCCGGTAACATTTCCTCCTTCTGATAGGTTAGCCGCAGCATTAACAGTGTATTTATAGGCTGTGAAATTGGCGGTTAATGTAGTATCTTGTGTAAGAGGGAAGGTGAAACCGGGCAAAGTAGATAGAATAGTGCCTTTGTTGTTCGTCCAATTTGCAAAAGTATATCCTTTGTTTACGGTGGCTGTTACGGTTCGGGTAGTACCGGTATAATAGTTACCACTACCGGAAACAGTTCCTCCTGCCGGTGGACTGCAAATTGTTGTAATATTACGCACATTTGTTGAAAGTTCAAAATTGGCTATAAAAGAAGTATCTTGTATAGACGTGAAGGTTATGTTTGCCGAATTGCTTATTATATTTCCCTTTTTATCAGTCCAGTTAATAAAAGCGTATCCGGTAACAGGAGTCGCCGTAAGAATACACGATGAACTTTGGAGACAAGAACCAATCCCAATAACCGATCCAGCTGTCGATGGATTTATTGAAACTGAAACTGAGTTGCTGTTTGTCTCTGTTATATTACTGAAAGCACTCCATTGGGAAGCGGCAGCATAAAGTAAATTGAAACCTGTTGGTACATACAATTTACAGGTAGATGGAACAGAATAAAAAACATCACTACCCAATGTTATATTTGCAGGGGTAGAACTATTGGCATAAATAGAAGCTAAGCTTGTACAATAATAAAATGCCGAATTTCCAATAGAGCGCACCGAAGCCGGAATAGTAACAGAGCTTAATGCTGTGCAATAATTAAATGCGAACTCCCCTATGGAGGTGACAGAAGTCGGAATAATTACTGTAGTTAAAGCTTCACAATCATTGAACATATTATCTGCAATAGAAGTCAATGAATTAGGAATAGTCGCAGACGTCAATTTTCGACAACTTCTAAATGCATTGCTACCAATAGAGGTTACATTATTAGGAATAGACATTGAAGTTAAATTACTCCAATTAAATGCATAGCTTCCAATAGAGCTTACAGATTTGGGAATAGAAATGGAAGTCAATAAAGCGCTACTAAAAGCATAATCACCAATAGAGATCGTTGTACCTGGAATATTATAACTTGTGTTTATATTTCCTGCAGGATATTGAATGATAGTCGTTTTGGCTTTGTTGAATAACACCCCATCACTGCTACAATAGTTCGGATTATTGCCATCGACAATAATGGAAGATAAATTGGTACAATTTGAAAATGGATGACTTCCAAGAGCTGTTACTGAACCGGGAATGGTTATCGAAGTTAATGCTGTAGAGGAAAAAGCATCACTTCCAATCGTAGTTACGGAGTTGGGAATAGTTACTGAAGTTATAGCTGTACCACTAAAAGCTTGATTTCCTATCGTAGTAACCGAACCGGGAATGTCAATAGAAGCTAATTGCTCACAAGACCTAAAAGCATCTTCGCCAATAGAAATAACCGAATTTGGAATTGTAATGGAGGTCAATGCACACGGATAAAAAGCATATTTTCCTATTGAAGTGACTGAACTTGGGATATTAACCGAAGCCAATGATGTACACCAACAGAAAGCCAAATCAGGGATAGATGTAAGTGAGCCTAAAATTATTGCAGATTTCAACTGTGAGCACCCATAAAATGCATCATCACCTAAAATGCTTACCGAAGAAGGTATAGTAACTGATGTTAATCCCTCACACTCCCTAAATGCCTCCTTACCAATTGAAGTAATATTATTGGGTATAGTAACTAAAGTTATTGCCCTACAATTATAAAAAGCATTATCCCCAATAGCCGTAACCGCATAGGCATCCCCATTATAACTTACCGAAGAAGGAATCGTAAACGTACCTGTGGTGGATGTGCTGATAGCAGGAGTATAAGAAGCTTCTGCGCCAATCGCGACTGTTTTATTGGTGGCATCGATAATGGTATACGTTACGCCATCTACGGTGAAAGTTGTTGCCCACCCTTGCAGGCCAAAAAGTAGTAAAGTGAAAAGAAGTAAAGTTTTTCTCATATAGTATGTGTTTTGTATTTTTCTATTTGGGTTACCTTGCTAGAATGCTTATCCGGTGCATTGTATCGGCATAAAGATTCATTCTATTTTTTTGTTTAAAAACAAACTCCAAAGATAAAGACAATTCTTTACATTAACAATATTTCTTTTAGTTATTTTTGATCAATACTTTACTTTTTGTTTTAAAATGTAGTTCTATTTGCTCCGTCAGTGTAAAAAAGACAGACAAATACATTATTTTCTGCAGCAACTGCCTCCATTCACGGAAAAGATCTTGAATAGAATTTCGCTGGTACATGATCTTCCATACAAACTTTTTTTATCCGTTATTTAGAAAAAAGAACATGAATTATTAATTTTGTATTTCTAAAATCTATACTTACTGCTCTCATAACTTGTAACTCGTAACTATCTACAGCTTATGAATCACGAATTACTCATTCTTATAACAGGCATCGCCATTCTGCCCGAATTGATGCTGGTAGTTTTTAGTCGCATCCTATGGCACAAAGAGTCGCCCATCAGGAGGGCAAACCGCATGCTGGCCCGGATACTTTTGTTGCTGGCCGTGCTCAATTGCTGGATGTTGTTTTGGTATCATGCCCATAGCGGCAAATCGGACAGCCTACTCCCCTACTATTTTCCGCTCGATCAGATTCTGGTGATGTTTATTGGTCCCGCTTTCTATTTTTACATCCGGCTTTTGTTCGACCGGTCGTATCCCCTTACGTGGCGGCAACTGTTGCACCATACATTTGCGGCTATACCGGCATGGATTTATGTCATCTATTTTCTCACTCTCCCCGCGCCAACACGCGTAGGGATAATTACCGACCATGCCCACCGCCTGCGTTGGATGGATGATGTGCTGGATTATTGTTTCTATTTGCAAGCTATGAGCTATCTGTTTATCTGCCTGGCGAAAGTAAAAAAGCTACGCAAAGCCGACTACCAGTTGGAGGCCGACGGATATACCGGCAACATTCGCTGGCTGGTTTATTTTCTCGGAGTGGCTCTGGTGGGAGTGCTCGGGCATCTGCCCCTGCAGGCGCTTGAGAACTGGAAGTGCTACTCGGAACAATCTCCATCACGGCACTGGTAGTGGTACTTTTTCTACAGTCGCTACTCAATAGTGGACTTTCCATGCAATATATGTTTGAAACTCCACCCGAAATTGCACCTATACACATTCTTAAAAAGGTACAGATCAGATACGGCCTGAAAGAGACACAAATCAGCGACTACCTGAGAAAGTTAGATACGGTAATGGAAACCGAAAAGCCCTATCTGGACCACCACTGTTCGCAAGAAATGATTGTCAAGCTAACTGGTATCCCTAAACATCACCTCTCGCAGGTTGTCAATAAAATCTTAAAAAAGAACTTTACCGATTTTATCAACGAATATCGTTGCAAATATGCCCGCATCTTGCTCGAAAGCGAAGAAAGCCGACATCTGACTATTGAAGCTATAGCACTGCAAAGCGGTTTTCACTCTAAATCGATTTTTTATGACTCCTTCAAAAAATTATACGGTAAAACCCCTTCCGAATATAAGGTCAATCTAAAGAAAGAGCAAGAAATCGTGTAATTAAGTAAGCAGAAGAATATAATGTCGTATTAAAAAAAAGAATGGAACGCTGATGGAACATACCGACAAGTCGGTAGTACGGATTGAACGGATAAAAACGGATGATAATTAAACGGTTCTAAAACTGATTTTAGTCATGCAAGCATGACAGATAGAATCCGGAACTATTGAAAATCATTAACTACGTTGATCTTCGATTCCGACTTGTCGGAATCAAAATCTACCCATAACACCATATATCAATGCCTATTCTGCAACCTAAATCTTTAATCTGCATTCTAGTACCCCTTTCTTTTGGGATAGCACCCAAACAATAAAAAAACATTCCTCACCAAAAAGTTAGCAAACTAAGGAAAATAGTTTGCTAACTAAAAACTTCCTGATGCAACCTTTACAAAATAGGTTGCAAACTATTCGAAAAAGGTTGCTAACTATTGAAAATAGGTTGCAAACTAAAAAACTCCTGATGCTACCTTTACAAAATAGGTTGCAAACTATTGGAAAAAGGTTGCAAACTATTGAAAATAGGTTGCAAACTAAAAAACTCCTGATGCAACCTTTACAAAATAGGTTGCAAACTATTGGAAAAAGGTTGCTAACTATTGAAAATAGGTTGCAAACTAAAAAACTCCTGATGCTACCTTTACAAAATAGGTTGCTAACTATTGGAAAAAGGTTGCTAACTAATCGTCAATATTAACATTAAACAGTCCAGTATTACTGAACTTTGTCCGATATTATAATATCGGACAAAGTTCGCATCAAAAAATTTGGACGAAAAACAGAGATTCCATAGTTTTGCCGGACATTAATTCTAAAACATATAAAAATATGAGAACAAACATCGCTGTATTGCACATCAAAAACAAAGAACCCCAGGCAGTAGTCTCATTGGCAGACAGAGTAGACACCGGTATGTCGACCCACAAAGACGTATTTCCGGCCCCTGACCCGACCGCAGAAGTATTCAGCAAAGAAGTAGAACTGCTGTATACGTCGATCAATGAGAAGGATGGAAGTAAAATTAAAAATCATGCACTGGTCGAGCAGACGGAAGTGGTATACGGTATGCTTAAACGCCGACTTTATTATACCAACATGGTGGCCAAGGGTGATAAAGCTATTATTTTGCTTTCGGGATTCGACTGCAACGACGAACCGGTAGCACATGATGTTCCGGGAAAGGCTGTAATCAAACGGATAGAAGACGGCAGCAAGGCCAACAGTGCTAAAGTATTCGTAGAAACACTGGACGGTGCCGACCGCTACAAACTGGAAAGTACAACAAGCCTGACGGCACCTGTAGCATGGAAAACCGTTCTCGATTATGGAACAACAACTACACTGGAAGACAATAATCTGACCCCACGTCAGGAAATTCATTACCGGGTAACGGGTGGAAACAGACATGGATGGGGACTGCCCAGCGAACCAATGATGTTTTTTCCACGATAACTAAAACTACTCAACATAACTTTTCCAGAGCGTTAAGCTTTGGAAAAGTTATTACTCACGATTATTAGCTAATTCATTTTATCATCTAATAATCATTAACCATAAAATATTTGGAAATGCCATCTTGGAAAAAAGTAGTAACGGATTTTTCTATTTTGTTAGTTTTAAAATATTGGGAGAAAATTCCTGAAACAGCTCCTTCTCATAAACTTTACCAATTCCATCAGGTCCTGACAATTTAGTTATCACCTGACCTGTATTACTATTGATATATACCTTTACTGCATAATCAATAAACATTGGATTCTCAGTCTTAGCATCTAGAGGATAATTATAGGTAACAATTTGAATTCCTAATCCTTTGTATTTTCCAGCTTCTATGGTTCTTGTTTCAACAAATGGAATCTGATTCCGACAATATTTATTATAATATTCCGGAGAATCTGTCTGCAAAAATGCAGATGCTATTTTTATGGCCTTCTTATTCGCTTTAGAGCCTGAAACATGCTGCATAGCTCCACAGGAGCATAACAACGTAATACATATTAAAAATAATTTTGATTTCATATTAAGCTCTAATTACCTATATTTAGCTATATCTTGTTTCAGTTTACTAAGTTCATCTACAAATAAAACTTCTTTCCCATTTGCCTTAATTGAGATTAAATCTTTTCCATTATCATAAATAATGAACTTAAAATATTCTCTTGATTTGGAAAAAGCGTAGACATTTATCTCATAAAATGAAATTCCATCCGCATAAAGTGATGAAAACTTTTGTGCTACCAGACTAATAAGCCCGCTATATCCTTCCCCATTCTGCCATTGATTGGATTGATATGTAGAATAAACTGCAGCTACAAAATTATTATCTTTCTGCACCAAATATTGAGCATTATTCATATCTAAAACCAGACTTTGAATAATGGATGATTTCGTTTTTGCTCCATACAAGGATACACTATCGATAGTGTAAATTGGAATAGGTACGAGATTCAGTGAATCTTTATCTGATAATTCTGTATTGTAGTATTTTTCAAACCAATCCCATTTGTTATTTACTAAATTAACCCAGTACGTTTTTACCTGGGTTTTACCTTCACCTAGCATTTTTTTCCAGGAAGTCAGTTGCTTTATCTTTGCCTTCGAATAAGGAAACATCTGTCTTTTACAGGAATATAAAACATGTAACATCATAGCAGATAGTATAAACATCCACATCCATTTTTTTATTTTATATTTCATAACCGTGTTATTTTGTGAATCAAATTTATTTAGAAATAATGCAATTGGGGTAACCTATTGATAAAGCAAGATGTGTACGATTCCAACCTTCTAAATCTTGCGTGTCATATTTATCCATTACTATATTTTCCCCAGATGACCGATGAAATCCATAAAGTAGGTACACATGATTCGATGTAGTAATCAATAAAGCTTTATTTTCTTTAATACCATTTATCAAACTACAATCATCATAGACACCAGCACCATGGATAATTCCATAAGAAGAATAAAATGATAATAATTTATTAGCAGGTATACCTTCTGTATTATTACAACCGACAATATTCTCTGATTTCAAATACGTAGCATAATAATCCGCAGCATATGTACATGGATCACCTCCGATAATTGTTGCTAATGTCAAAAAACTACACCAGTCATATCCATCATACGCAGAATTGGATTGAATAGGGGTTACATTCATTCCATAATTAAAATCATGGTTAAGACAAGGCGTACATCCTTGATAATTTGTATTACCACCTACACAGTCTCCACAGTCATTAAGAGTAGCTGTACCACCCCAAACTCCGTTACAGTCTTGTGTACAAGGTGCAAGCCCTGTAGTTCCACCGACACAAGTTTTACAATTATCATAATAAGCCGTACCATTTTCAACTCCGGCACAATCGTATTGAGGAGTAGGGTCTGGATCATCGTCATCGTCATCGTCATCGTCACCATCATCACCACCATCATCACCATCACCATCATCGCCACCTCCCGGATCACAGGCATACATGGTAGTAACAGATAATGAAAGATGTCTTTTGTGCATATTGAATGTCAGTCCGCTCACCAACATCAAAAGTAAAAATATTTTACGAATATAATGTTCCATAATCGAATTAATTTTTAATGATATTTTGAGACCAGATATATTGTCGTCCAAGGACTATAAGGTTGTAGTTACCTACAGGTAAAACCGGATTAATAGTAATACTATAGGTACCGGGGGAATACGATTTTTTCTTTGTTGAGAAACAGGATAAACCGACCATGGTGTGTATCTGGAAAGTAATCTGATCGGATTTGGTTACCGTAAATTCTACACATAGCTGATTGTCCATCGGATTGGGATAGATGCGATTGATAACAAAAGTAGTATCTTGAACCGTTTTAACGGCTTTTGAACGATCCGACAACTCTTTGTCCAGAATAAAGTAAGTAGGTCTCATCGGTTCGTTCGATTCTTTTGTTTTCCGTTCCAGATTACCTGTTATATAAAGAGAATCATTACGTTGGCAAACCTTACAAACAAGAGATTTCAGACTGTGGTAAACATTTTTATCATTATCAGTCGATGCATGTTCTACTTTCCAAACACCCTGTTCTTGTTTCGCGCCAAGTTCCATCAGTTCTTTTCCATTAACACTCCATGTAGCATTGAGTTTTCCATTGACTGTTTTAAGATCGAGCACCATATCTTCTTCACTTTCCACTATAGAGTGGCTCCAGTCGTAGGTATAGAGCTTGCCTGTCCATCGTCCCTGCAAAGAGTCGGCAGAAGAAGTGTTACCGCTTCGGGGCATGGTGTCTGGAATAAAGCGCCCTTTCTTTACATCGCTCAACGAAGTAAAAGGGAGATGCGGATGGCTCTTTATCGAATCTATTGTGTGATTTAGCACTATATACATGGCTTGCTCTTCACCCTTGTGAAGGGCCTGGCTAAAAAGATCTTTGGCCTTATCAAAATTCTGCGCCATGCCATAACCGTGCATATTGCAACAGCCCAGCATATAAATGCAACGCGCATCGCCGCGATCAGCTCCCCGGGTAAAATACTCGATGGCTTTAGCATAACTTTGCTCCACCCCAAGCCCTTTATATAAAAAATAGCCCGTCCAGTATATGGAACTCAGATGTCCGCTATCGGCAGCCTGTTTATAGAGCTGAAAGGCCTTGTCAAAATCCTGCGGTATTCCATACTCGTTTTGATACATACGTGCCAGATTATGCATAGCGCGCGGGTAATTCATCTTAGCAGCCTTTTCAAATAGTTTGAAAGCAGCTTCACGGTCTCGATTTGCTCCGGGCTCTTTCCAATAAAGCAATCCTAATTTATTCATTGCCTCAGGCGAATTACTTTTAAGTGCCTGTTGGTAGTAAGCTTTGGCTTTGGTGACATCCAGATCACGATTAAGACCGTACTGGTATTTTCGTGCCGTATGCAATAGAAATTGAGTAGAGTCTGCAATTTCAACCTTAGCCCCCATACCCCCTGAAGTTTGTGCATAGGAAGCAGTACCCATTAATAAACAAACAGATAATGCTAGCCATGCCATTCTATTCTGTGTAAATATATAATATGAATTCATATTCAATTTTTTATTTGATTAATAAAGCAAGAAAAAATAAAACGAAAACAATCCGTTACCAGACTATCTTCCCGTCTTTAAGTGCACCTGCATTTTGTAATTTTTCCAGATAATCACACTCTTTGACCGATTTAGGACGTAATGTTCTAAGCCAACGTTGATTTTCGCGCCGTTTGCTAACATCATACTGATCCCGCAACAAGATAACCTGCTCTTGAGTATAATAAGCCGCAATCTCTTTTCGCTTTTGTTGCAGTTCTTGTTCGGAATAACTACCACTTTTGCGAAGTAATGCAATCTTGGCATTAGCAATGGTATCAACCTGTGGGCGAGCAAGCGCAGTAAGATAACTCAATCGTTGTTGATCGGTAAAGGTGTTCATCAAAGTAGTGTGCCACTTTTTATCGTTATGCTCATTCAATTTTGCCATCTGCTTTGCATCCACTTTGCTACCGGCGATTGAGTCAGATGTTTTTTGATGCACTATAAAAACCTGTTTTAATTTTTTTACTTGCATAGAATCCAATTTGATTCTTTTGCGTTGTATCTCTTGTATCTTGGCATTAGCTTGTGCCTTATACGAAAGAAGACTAGCTTCGTTTTGTGCCTTTAAGGGTTGAAATGCCAAACATAAAAGCCAAATAAAAGTAATAATTTGTTTCATTGTAAAATAATTTATTAGTTAAGAATGGAAGAACTCTGTTTTGTTTCCCTATTGTCATATCAATAGCTATCAAAACTGAAGTATTTCATAAGTTTGTTTTCTATGGGAATAATTACCCTTAGAACTAAAATACACATAGTTGGCTAGGAAGAATGCTAAAAAAGCATTCTCCTTAATCGTGCACAACACATCGTGTTCGCACACGAAAATGATCAATAATTATGTTACATAGGCAATTGGAATTAGATAAATATGTTTGTTACATAAGATTTCGGGATAGACACAAATATATACGAGAAATAAAGTGCTTGCGAATGCAAAGCAGGAGAGCAGGGTAAACGTAACGTAAAAAAGTGTGAGTTTTTTCATACGGATACAGGATTATAGTAATTTAAAAAGATTTGGTAAACCGGATGTAGTAGATGTAGTAACTGAGGCAATAAAGGGGGGAGCTTGTTGATAAACGAATTTATCGGCAAGTACTAAAAGAAATAGTTCGGAAGTATTTGCTGTCATAAATAAGGCGATTTATGATAAATACTGGAAAATTGCAATTAGTTAATACGGCACAAACTTAATTAATTCGATTAAAACGAACAAACATTTTTCCAATTATTTTGAATAGAAACAAAAAAAACACCTATTTATGCAGATTTATGTTACAAAGGATGCTCCACTGTCACTAATTTAGATATGTGACAAAGCCAAAGAAAAGGAAATTTTCATCTGCAAAATGAAAGGAAGCAGACATGGATGGAAATTGGCTGGTGAACTAAATGGCATTTATTCCACAATAAGCAAAACTTTGAAAAGGTTAGTTTTCTATACCAGCTAAAAGATTACAAAAAACAAAACTTATCCCTCTAAATCAGCATTCAGGGGGCAGTTATTATTACTTATCAGATGACTTGAAGTCATCCGATAAGTATAGCGTTCGGGAATGTGGATTGCACGAGTGAGAATAAAAAAACAGACAAATAAGATTCTATCTGTAGAATATAACAAGTGTAAGTATGGAATATTAGTCCGTTATGACTTTTATATCAATAGAAAGCATAACATGTTTTGATTAATTTCCCGTCAGTAGATTGATATATTTATCCCCAGACGGGAATATTAATGAATAGATCTTCAAGTCATCCGATAAGTGTAGAGTTCGGGAACCCGGGTTACACAAGTGAAAATGCAAGATACTATTGCGTTGATTGGCGTGTATTGATTTGTGACTAACAAGAAAGACTCAAAGCCACCACATACGGAATCAGTTTACCAACACATTTTCCATTCCCCATTTTTCCAGTTCACGAAAGACTGACGAAAGACTTTGGCCCAGGTCGGTGAGTGAGTATTCTACCCGCGGGGGTATTTCCTTGTATTGTTCACGCAGAATCAGCCCGTCAGCTTCCAGTTCTTTGAGTTGCTCGGTAAGCACCTTTCGCGAAATGCCGGGAATGCGAACGGCTATCTCGCCAAATCGTTTAGTTCCTGTGGTGAGCGTGTACAATATTATGGTTTTCCATCGACCTCCTATCAGCTGGAGTGTTGCCGTCAGCGGACATTTGGTTTGTTCTTTTAGTTTGACCATATTGGTTACTTTTAGGTTACTA
>Ga0302286_10001455_pt1 | contig 17632 bp, 22 predicted proteins | sample III_Fen_E2_3_FD_198765 | JGI IMG/M metagenome (GOLD analysis project Ga0302286, IMG submission 198765) | Peat permafrost microbial communities from Stordalen Mire near Abisko, Sweden - III_Fen_E2_3 | ecosystem: Environmental > Terrestrial > Soil > Wetlands > Permafrost | place: Sweden: Abisko...
TTTAAGGGCACTCAGTTGTCTACTGGCCTTCTGTGCTTCTGTGAACAGGTGACCACCCTGTAACTGACTAGTAAGGGAATCAATAGCCCTTGTAGCCTGTTCTTTAGGATTAAGCCAAGGCTCATCACCTGCCCATCCACGAACACCCATACGGGCCTGTGTGTGCCCTTGATAGTTATATGCATCCTTCCAAGCATTCTGCACATCCTTCATACCTAACTTATCCAGTATTGCCTGATCCCCAGCAGTAATTGCTAAGTCAGTTTTGTACTGTTCTAGTAGACTTTGTGTTCCAGTCTTTTCACCAGTAAACCCACGAGTGCGTGGAGCAGGTTCTGTCATAGTTACAGAATGCGACTTAGAGTCAAATCCATATTCTTCTGGGTGCTGTGTGATGTACTTGTATGCTTGATTAAAAGTTCTTATATTATCTCCAGAAATACGAACAGGCATAGATACATGCTTGCCATCTTTATCTGTTAATGTTACAAGAGATTCATACTTGCCCTTCCAAGATCTACCAAAGTACTTACCATTATCCATATTAGGCAAATCCTTTGGTACAGCAATACCATCGTCAATCTGTTTCTGTTTGTAGGCGTCATTAACTCTATCGTACAGCTTATCCATCTCAGCACTGATCGAGTCCATGTAAGCCTTAACACGCGGAGAACTTCCCTCTTCTCCCCTAATATACTGCATGATACCATCACGAGCAGTATTAATCCCATCAAACCACTTAAGACTATTGAACTTGGTAGAGATGTTTCTTTCCGCCATTTCAGCAGCCAACTTCGCCTTCCTCCCTCCAGTTTCAATCATTTTAGAACCCCAGACATATGCAGGATTATCTTGCATGACCCTACGCATAGCTGCACCTTGGGTAAGTACATTCCTACGACCAACCATCTTGGGAATATCAGAAGACTTAGAGATGTCCTTCTGTACATCAGTATACACATCAGATACATTATCACGAGCATAACCAAATGCCTGTTGGAATCCTTTTGAATCCTCTAGAGGAGTTACAGTAGCAACCTTATTAGCAGGTTCTACAGAAGGAGATGCCGCATTCATGATCTGTGCATTTGCAGCCTGAGCTTCAGGAAATAATTCAGGAAGACTTGACTTGTAGTAGTTCAAATCAGAAGGAAACTGTACAGCATTATTTTCTGCGTAGTCTTCAACCTGCTTCTGTATTGGACTAGGCTCACTAAACTTAAACTGTGAGTTTTCAGGAGGGGTGTCTACCAATACCTGTGGAGTATTCCTCCAGTTTCCTTTACTACCAATAGTAGGAAGAGCATTGTTAGGGTTGTCTTCTCCAAACCAAGGCTGATTAGGGCTGAGAGGCTCTGCAGGAATTGCATCACGTCGAGCAAAAGGCGCCCTATTAGCAGAGGAGTATATGCTTGTACGATATTCCATTGGATCATATGGAGCAATCTCAGGAGACACAACTGGAATATCTGGTAGTGGGGCTTCCTGTGTAAGATTGGTTAGTGTATTCTCAACAGGTACAGGAGGATTTTCAGGTCCAATATTTGCATCAGTAGGCTGATCAAATAGCTTTGGTCCTTGTGCTTCATACCGAGCCTGATCAGCTATCTGTGCTTGTGCTGCTTGGTCCTGTGCAGCCTTAGCTGCTGCTTGCTGTAAAGCTACATCCTGTTGTGTCTTCAGGGTGGCATCTGCAGAAGTCCTACGGGCCTCAGCAATATTAGCAACAGGTTTGGCCACACCCTCTAATGCCATCCCACCTGCCATTGCAAGTTGTACTGCATTACTGATGTCAGTACCAAACTGCTGGTCTCCTGTAGCAAGTTTAGCCATTTCACCGTAGCCCGCCCCCGTCCCTTCTAGGGCAGCTCCAGTAGCCGCCATGGGAGAGCCATACATCTGCAGTAAAGGATCATTAGTGGAGTCAAATGGAGTAAACTTTTGCATACGCTTCTGCATAGCTTCTAGCCCAATTTTACCCCCATCCTCTCCATGAAGGCTGGCATTAACACCCTTAACTGCACCTTCAATACCACCAATAATCCCGCCCGGAATCTGTGCCGCTGCATTGATGGGGGCTTTTAGTTGTGCTATTGCTGGATGCAGTAATGCAGAGAGTCTATCTGTTACCGGTGCTTTTGAATCCAGTACAGTAGCTCTATCCTTTGCTATCTGTGTGTTTACATCCTTATACCATTTACCAATACTATCAGTAACACCTCCTAACCAAGAGTCAGGAGATTTCTGTACAGTAGGAGCAGCCCCTCCTGAAAACTGATCCGGGGAGGTTACAGATAGCTTACTGTAATCGTCAGGAGACGGAACAGATAGCTTGGAAAAGTCATCAGGAGAGGTTACGTTGATTGCCATTGTTTATTCCTTATTTCCAACCGGCATTCTTCATTGCAGCTACGATAGCCGCATCAGATGCTCCGGGGTTATTCTTCTTGAATGTATTAAAAGCTTCTTGTGCTTTAGGATGCGTAAATCCAGTTCCAGCCTGTTGTGCTTGGGGAGTGGGGGCAGCGGCCATAGGTGCCTGCCTAGCAGCAGCTGAAGGCGCAACTGGAGTGCGTGTAGTCGTAGTAGACATATTGTTAAAGTCAGGCGTCTGGGTAGTAGAGTACGCACCAAAACTTTGTTTCTTTGCAGTTAGATTACTAGACAAGGCATCATATGCTTTATATTCTTTCATCAACTGTGCTGCTTGATCTGGGGAGTTATCACCAGAAGTAAGTGCAGCTTCCAATTGAGCTTTACGAGATTCTGCACCAGCAATAGTCTGATCAATATTCATATGACCATCTTTAAAGCTTAGTAGTAGACTCTGACGATCTCTAGCAGCGTTTGCTGCAATTTGAGCTGCAGTGATTCGTGCATTGGCTCCAATACCTGCAACCTTTTCTGCACTATTTCCCCGAATGTTAGCAACATCAACTCCCTGCTGATAACGGGTATCTGCAATATCACGAGCACGCTGATTAGTGGCTGAATTAGTTACTACCTTAGTAGCAGACGGACTAAGATTCTGGTTCCCTGCATACTGTTGTAGCATCTTAGTATTAAGACTACCATCTGGGTTACTAAGTGCAGTTTTAACAGATTCAGGAAGTGTAGGAGAAATCCTAGCCCAATTAGCCTGTGCTGTTGCTTCATCACCCCCTGCCATAGTACTAACAGAAGGTGCGGATGCCTGTTGCTGTGAGATTTCACCTTGTGCCTGTAGACCTGGAATACGTGCATTAGTTTCCCTTGTCTGTGCATCTACCTGTGCAGCATATGACTGTGCCTGTTGCTGTTTAAGTGCCATCTCAGTCTCTGCTTGCTTCTGTGCTATCATATCTTGATACTGTCTTGCAGATGTATTATAGGTATCTTGTTGTCCCTGCAAAAAAGCAGCCAAAGGCCCAAATGTTTGAGCACCCTCCCCATATTGTGGCTGTGTGTAGTTATTACCAATTACATCTGCCATTAGGAACCTCCAAATAAATTAGATAGATAGTCAACACCACCTGTATCGTAGTTATTAGTGTTTCCTATGTTCTGAGCAATAGGATCACTTGCTGCATTATAGGTGTCACTATAGTTACTGGTAGTATTGTCTGAGTTTCCATAGTCAATACTGTTAAAGCTATTATTACTATTACTTCCAGTAGTATTCCCATTAATTGCATTAGTCATTGCATTACTAACGTCATTACCATAGGTGCCATATGCATTAGCGATGGGATCACTTGATTGCTGACTACCAGTATCTGCTGTACCTGAGTTAAATAAACTTTTGGCTTGATTTCCCAGCCAACCAATACTAGAAGTAAGTCCTTGATTAGCTGCCTGAGCTAGTGGACTTTGTACCGTTGCCCCATTAGAGTCTTTCTGATTTCCAAGAAGACTACCAAGTACAGTCATATACGGATTAGCAGTATTGTAGGTAGATGCTGTTTTTGCATAGTTACCTATTTGATTACTTAAATTACTACGATATTGAGTTAGCCAATTATTGTATGCAGCTTCACGGGCTACTCCAGTCTTGTAAGCATCTGTAGTTCTCCCAGAAGCAGCATTCTGCGCTTGCAGATCATTATAGAATTGTTTGTCTGTTGCAGAATACTGCCCATACAATGAACTAGGATTACTATAACTTGCTTTAAGTTGATTGTTTAGATCTGTTACATCCTTTGCTGTTTTTGTAGAGGCGTTAGCTCCCAGCAAAGAGGTAAGTAAACTTGCGTAATTAAAGTCACTCATATTTTACTCCGTTATTACTGGAAGAATTACTAGCACTTCCAGAGGACAACATACCAGAAAGTCCATTAGTCATTGAACCACTATTATTAATGCCCATAGAATTAAGTGCAGAATTTATAGCAGCATTTTGTGCATAGTTACTTGCAAAGTTGGTAGCAACATTAGTTAGTGCATCTTTTGAACCTGTAATTCCGTTCATCAGACTACCAAGACTCAGACCAGAAGCTGTAAGACCTGTGTTTACTGCACTTTTTGCAGCAGACTCTTCTTTACCTGAGAGAAGATTACCAAGAACACTACCAAATCCACCTCCTATTGTACCACCAAACAGACTCCCAAGCAAGCCCGTAACACTACCAATATTACCTAAAGCAGCATTACTGATTCCAGATAATGCCATTCCAAGTTCTCCATAGCCTGTAAGTGCCCCAGCAACAGAACCAAATGAGCCCAAGGCAGATAGAGCGTCGTGTCCGATTGAGCCGTAGTTTGTATTAGTCTGTCCATTTAAGTCTGTATAGGACCAAGGAGTTCCAGTAAGTGCTCCTTCAAATCCAAGATTATTATATTCAGCCACTGCAGCAGGACTAGCCCCCTGTGTATAGCTATTTGTTCCTGCTATATTATCGGCTTCCTGCTGATCTTGAAATTGTTGCTCTGGATCACGATCATCTTTTACAGACCACTGATCCATAAGAGATTGAAAAGCTGCAGCCTGTTGTTGAGCTGCTATTTGAGTATAAGCCTCATTAGCTGCATCAGGTGTATCTTGATATCCAGTATTTGGATCTCCCCAACCATAGCTACCAAAATCCCATCCAGAATAGGTGCCATAGAGAGCAGCTTCTGTCCCTTTGTCATTATAACTCCAATCAATTCCTCCTTTTCCTGTATCCCATCCTCCAAATTGCTGGCCGTTATCAGTAAAAGATCCGAAGGTACCCCCATTAGGACCAAACCCTGTTCCTCCCCAGCCAGCAGTATCAGTAGCATCATTACCGCCTTTTCCACTATCCGACACAGATCCCGGATCGGCAGCAGATTGATCATTATCTGAACTCCACCCATTGTCTCCACCAGTGTCACTATCATCGCTGCTATCATCACTACTGCTGTCATCTGCCATTATAAATTCCTTATCCTGTGTATCCTACATAAGCTGCTATTGCATCAACTTTAGACTCTATAGAATCTAATTTATCCTTTAATTTCTGTAGGTATTCTTTTATAATAAAATCCCGATCTGATTGCTCTGAAAACTTAGTAGTGGGAACTGGAGGAACATTAACTATTGTCATTATGAAACTCCTGTAGTATATTCTGTTTGTAATCCATAAAAACGATAGCTCTGTGCTGGTTGTCCAACACCTGAAGTGGTATCTACTACAGAATAGGTTAGTTGATGTATAATAGCTTGTCCCCAATTCTTAAAATTCAAGTTGTTCTTATTAGTACCAGAGACAGAGATGGTTGCATTTGTGTCACCAGAAAACTTGTCCATAGTTATGGTATGTGTTACATTAGTTGGAGAGAATACAGCACAACTTACCTCATTAATAAACTTTCTATTACCACTACCTAAATCAGTAGGATTACATTTAAGAGTAACTACAATGGGATCATAGCCAGAACCATATCCTGGAACTGTATCTTTTGTTACATAATTTAATGCAGTTCCACCATAAGACGCAAATACAGGTGTCACCTGTGAGGAATTTACTGGATTACGTGACCAACAAAAAGCAGCCTGTCCAATTTCTGGATGATCTTTAGTTTGATGTACTATGTTAATAGGGACGATTCCATCCCAAAATCCCCACACATCCTCGTCAATATCATACACACAGACAGGACCACTCAGTAAACTCATATTTAAAATATAGAATTTTTTATTTCCTGTAGCAAAATAAAAAGAACGCATAAAGACATCATTATTGACATCAGCGCTTATCTTTGGAGTATATAAACTAAGTAGTTCATCTATCCATTTAGTAGATATAGACTCACATGTAGTTTCAGTAAGTTTATATACTTTTCTGGAACCAAACGAATCACATCCAATAAAATAACAAGAATTATTAATGGAAGTTAGTGAGGAAGGAACAGACAAACCAACCATCTTTGTATAACTGGTATTTCTCTGTAATGGACTTGTACTTGTTAAGCCTCCATTATAAAAGAATTCAATACTAGTGTCTTTAAGAGCAACTACGTAATTATTAATTCTAGCTAGTGCTTGTATTCTACCGGGAAATTGAGAGGCACGAATTAAATTAACAGAAGTATCCCATGTATTGATATCATTTAATGTTGAATTATGTATAGTATCTGTATTCTGCTCCGCAATGAATAAGTACCCATCCATACTAACCATGTGGGGAATAGGAGAGAAAGTCAACTGAGTAGAATCACCGGAAGCCCACTCACCTGTTGTAGATGCAAATCTATACACCTGTATCTGTTGGAATGTTGCAGTTGTAATTGTATTTCCAGTGGCTTTAATAACTGCTGCATTTAGAGTGCCATCTGAAGTAAACGTATCTGTAATTAAAGAGTAATACTCTCTTGGGGAGGTTGTAGATGGAATATATGAGATAGTCGCAGTTGTTGTGAAGGTCTGTGTTCCATTAGATAATGAAATAGTAAATGTTTCTCCTATATTTCCTTGAACAAAAACATGCATAACGTACCTATATCCAGTTGTATTTGTAGTAGGTAAATTAGTAAAGAATTGTCCAGTAGTTGTGTAGAAATTCATTACATTAGGGGAAGCTGAAGATACGTTAGACCACACCCAAGAACCTGATCCACTTTGCAAATTATATGGTTGTTTTACAAATCCAGTAGTACTATTTGTAATATCCATATTATAAAGAAGGGCACAATCACTATCTGCTATTAGTGCAAGTTCTCTATTAGTTGCAGTATAGTTATGATTAAGAATAGGGGCGTAGGCTCTCCCACTAGTCATGAATCTAGTAAAATAAGTGTGATTAGCACTTCCGGGAACAAATGCAGTGCCAATGCTAATCTGTGGGTTTGCACCCATTACATATGTGCATTGGCTATACATATTGGATGTAGTAGCAAATGTCAGGTCATTAGCAGACACTAATGATCCTGTTGCCGTGTTTATAGGCTGGACACCAAAAGAAGGCCGTTGGGTAAAGAATGTTTGATTTTCTGCACTTGTGTTTGCTACTGTCTGCTCTGCCCGCACTCCTTCTGATTTTACACGGTTAATGACAGCATTACGAACAACACCTAAATACTCTTCTTGTACACCACTACAAAATGTCTGGAACTTAGAACTCCTACTATTTTGTTTAGCTTCTGCCATAAGTAGATACCCCAAAATAGGTTGAATTAGATTCCGGATTCCAATCAATTGCATCTTTTAATGCGGATGCTGCTGATGAATTAAGTGAATTAGTTGTTTCCAAAGAAACGCCATACTCTGGAGCCAACCTAACACATAGACCATAAATCAGTGCTTCTCCCCATTCCCTCGGAAATACAATGCTATCTGTTATATTAGTGTAGGCAGTCTCATTCCTATACCCATACAGACGAACGGTTTTTGTTGCTGCTGTCACAGCATCTGGAGTTAAATACATGGTACATAGAATACCATCAGGAGAAATACAAACCATAACAGGAGTGCCCTGTTGTGATTTGTTAGTCATTGCAAAATACTCCTCTCGGCTGATAACCCGAAGAGGCATTTCAATGCCGGTAGTAGTATCCTGTAGATAGGCAAGGTAAACATTAAATAATCCACCTGTGGAATCACCAACATCTGTAATGTGATATGTTGCTGTTCCTGCTACTAGCGGAGTAATTCTGAATTCAGTTTCTTTGTAAAAAGGCATACCAAGTGTAAAAAATCTGCCAGCCATGATATTCAAAGCATCCATAGCCTCTGCTGCCTGTACATCAGTGGCAGTTCCTCCTTGAATATTTACACCCAACTTACGCAAAGCGATATTAATTACATCAGAAACGGTAATAGTATAATTTGTACTCATGGTTGATTTCCATTAAATAAATCCCATCCAGCAACAGCCCACCCAGCAATAGCAATCCCTGCAATAGCAGTTCTACTTACTACACTAGGCTCTATAAAGACATCAGGCGGACGAGGGCGTGGTAGGGGGATCGTTATACGATCAATTCGCGCTTTAACAAAGTCTTGTGGATGCCGCAGTTCAAAGTCTGGAGGACACACCATTAGATTGTCCCATCTAAGCCGAAGCTGAGAGCGCCTTACCTTATTCCCACAAGAATCACAAATACCCCACTCATCACCGGGAATGTATTGCCATTCTTTTGCCATGATAGTTCCTTATTTCAAGTAGGGCTTAACAAATATAATAAAACCTCCAATAGCAGCACCGCAAGCGCATACAAATTTGAGAAAGTTAAGAATTCCTCTAGACTGCTCCCAAAGGTTAAGAAGCTCACGAACATCTGTACGTAGTTCCGAAACTTCTCTTTTAACATCCTCCAGCTCCTGTTGAATATCCATTGGAACCTCCTTAGGCAGCAATTTCAACTACCCCTGCTGTAGTGGCTGCTGTAAACCTCAATCCAGCCACAGGAGATTTAATGTAGTCATTGGTATTAGCTGATACAGTGCCGCCGGGCCAAGTGAACCAGTTTGCACTACCGGGAATCTCGGCTGCATTAGGAGTGAGACTATACTCTACTTTAAGAGTCCCACCAGAACCTACAATGGCTGATACTGAGATAGGATAGGGATAAGACTGTGTGTCCAATGTTACAGCCCCTGTAAGTGGAACTGCAATAGACTTAAACTTAACAGGAACCTGTTGAATATACATTCCCATGATTTACTCCTTATTTGTTTGCATAAATAAAAAACCCCCAGCAGACTACTGGATAATAATCTGTGGGGGCTTGTCTTAGTTGTAGAGCTTTTCACCCGGACCCGGAACAATATACTCTACCTTGATGATCCAAGGACCACCAGAAGTGGAAGCAGTGCCAGTTTCAGCATACTTCGCATAAAACGGAGTATCAACAGTAAGTTGTTTGCCCATAATATTTGCAGGAACATATGAACTTGCCGGATTATACCCCTGCCCAGTTGCAGCAGAAAGTACAGTATACCCAGCAAGGAACTCATTTGCAGTAGTAGTACTACCGGCATTTACCGTAGCAGTTGTTCCTGCATTAGAGATAGACTGACCAAGTACATACATCCCAACAATGATTGCAGTTTTAGGCAGAATGAAAGCCTTAAATGCAGTCGTGTCTGTACGAGTAACTACAGCATATTTCGTGTAGCTTTCGTATGCCTTAGGAGTAATAGTACTAACTACAGTAGTCAAAGCAGCCATAAATTACTCCTTACGCACCAGCGTTCCCGTAGATGCAACGCGGATCAGTGTAGCCCCAACTTGCACGGAACGAAGCCTTGAACCGAGCATTTTCGGTATCAAAGTCATTATCAGCAGGAGAGAACTCATCTGCACGACGCTGGAAGTACTTCAGACCATCATTCACATCAGTCTTCAGGAACCAACCATTACCAGTAGTCAGGTAGTGAGAGGCAACAACTTCCGGCACAAGGCCCATATCCTTCAGAGCATTCAAGTCATTCAGGTCAGTACCAACACGACCTTCAGTCTTAAGAATACGCTGAGCTTCAAAGGCAAGTGTATACGGGATAATCAGCTTCTGCGGACGTACAGCAATACGCAGACCGCGGTCATTAGTCCAACCAGCGATGTTAATCACTGCATCTTCAAGAGCGGCTTCTGACAGATTGGCATAAGTCGTCGGACGATTGGACCAAGTACCACCAGCAACGTTCGGGTGTGCAGAACTAACCAGATACTGACCATCACCGCCAGTAGAACCACTAAAGGCATTGTTGAACACAGTGTGTGCCAACACTTCCTTAGTTTGTCGCATTGAGAATGCAAGCCCCTTAGCCTTCTGAGAACCTACTGTATCATACTGGTCATCTTCAAACATTTCACGAGTGATAATGAAACCAAGTGCAAACACAGCATGCGTATATCGCGTAGTGTAGCCCTGACGTTCACTGTCATAAGCAATAACACCACCTTCTGCTTTACGCTGCAGCAGACCAAAAGAACTAACACCAACATCTTCTTCGTACGCACGGTCAGAGGTCAGATTTTCAAAGCCAAGCTTTGTCCACTCCTGCGGATACTCCGTATATTCCTTACCCCAGATCGCATTGATGCCGGGCCACAAGAGCTTCGCAAAGCTCGAAGAGGTCATAATAGCCATAATATACCTTCCTTAAAAATTAAACGCCAGCCGTACCAGTTGCCGGAGCAAGCTGATGGTTGTTGATCTGCACTACAACCTGTGCATTGGTTGCCGTATAGACATTATCCGGAGCTTCCACATACTCAAGAATGCGCAGAGGAGCAGACGCACCGTTAGCCACAGCAGCATCAACCAACTGCCCAGAACGACCATTAGCACCAGCAGTACCAGTATTAATGACAGTATTCAGGCCCAAGTTAGCAGAAGCCAAAGCAGTACCAGACATTGCGCCCTGAAAGAGTACCTTCGGATCATCAACAACATATACCTGCATACCTGCAGTAATAGGAGCAGTAGAACCAATAGTAAGATTCAGATTAAGCGGATTGGGAGCAAACCCAATCACAACACCAAGAACAGACTGAGAAGCACCATTAGCAGCAGCAGTAACACCCTTAAGCGGAACAGCAGCAGTACTAATACCAACAGAAGGAACGGTACCCGTACCATCAAGAGCAACAAAATCACCAACAAACATATTACCACTGGCATAGTAAACACGAGCTGCACCAGTCCACGGAGCACCATTAGAGTACTTAACCGGGGTAAAACCACCGAGGTAGTTAGCCATACATAAAACTCCTTAATTATTTAACTTCGATTGAACCGAAGTTTCCTTGTTTAGCTTCACGAGTAGTGTCAGCAACAAGAGCATCAGACTGTGTTGCCATAGCCTTTTGATCCTCATCCCACCACTCCTTAGGAATCTTCATCAAGACTCCAGTGACGCCACCACCCACAGAGACAGTCTTTGCAGAGCCCTCTGCTGTAGGAATAGATACACGACGATCTCCGATCTTAATGTCACTGTCAGTTACAACTTCCCAACCGGATGCCTTCATGCTATCTACACGCCCATCAACATCATTGACAATGTAGTATTCAAAACTAGGGTTCTTCCCCTGAACATTCAATCGGGTACGAGAAAACTCACCGATTGGGGTTCTAGTCTTACGTGTGCGGTCTACCATCACTTGTCTCCATTCATTTTACGAAGTTCTTTTGCATAATCATCAACAGATTTATACAAACCACGATTAACAAAACGCTGTGCTACTTTACGTTCTTCATCAGTTAGAACAATCTTAGCTTCCTTGGGTTTAGCCCCAGTCTGCCCACTACCCTCAACAGCAGAGGGTGCCGTACGCTTTGCATTCTTAAACTTATCAGGGAATCGTGCACGTACTTCCTTATCAATCAGGACAAGTACAGCAGCAGGATCACTCTTAGCTTGTGGATTAAGATCAAGGAATCCCTTAGTGAACGTATCAACATAACGAGTCATTTCCTGGTCCTTCAAATACCAAGAATTACGTTCCTGCCATTCAGACACCTCAGGAGCAGCAACACCGGCTTTACGCTGTGCCTCAACTTCAGCTTGGCGTTTCAGTTCGGTTTCATTAAGCTTGAAGTCGATAATTGCTTCGTCAATCTTAGCAACTTCTCCTGCGTTACCTTCTTCATACGCACGTTGCTTGGCTTTATTCAAATCAGCAAGTACCTGTTTACGGGTATATTCTTCAACCTTACGATGATGATCAGTGACCTGCTCAATAGTCTTTTTCAATTCCTTGATTTCAGAGTTCTGAGCAGCAATCTTATCAAAGAAAGATTTACGCTGTACAAATTCCTTAGCAGTTACAAAGTCCTCTGCTTCACCAGTCCATTCAGTCTGTGGACGCCAGCCCATTTCAAGCGCTTGATCCTCATACTTAGAACGACTCGTAGTAGATTCCTTTTGCTCTGTCCCTTCCTGCTCAACAGCAGCAGTAGATTCAGTAGCAGTTCCTTCCGTAGTAACTGCATCAGTATCTACAGTTTCAGTCTGATTTTCAGCCATTTTTATTCCTCTTTGATAATAGCAATAACGTCTTCATCATTCACAATAGTAAACACCTGTTTAGTAGTGGGATCAGTTACCAACTTCCCACCATAGCGAGAATAAACAATAGTGTCTCCCACATTACACCAAGGAGTACCCCCAAAGTCCTTAAAGGCAGTACTACCAATACCAACAACAATTCCGCGATCTACTGCATTCTTTCGTTGCAGAGCTTCATCTGCATCCTTAAGAAGCTCAATCCCAGCCTTTTTGGCACTGGCAAATACATCATCAACGTCCTCGACTTCAAGAGGTTTAAGCATTACTCTATGTCCGCAAATGGTAATCATTCCACATCTCCAATATCAAACTGACTCACATCCTCAAGTGCCCTGAAGTACCCCTGATAGAATTCATTAGGTAGTCCGTCAGGTGCTAGGTTATGTGCCAACTGAATTAGACATCCCTGTTGCTTATCTGCAATAGCCTCAAGAAAAGCCTCAGTGACAGGATGATTACTCCACTCTTGGAACTCTGATTTACTAATCATTCTTGTTTATTCCTTCGTCTTAGGTTGTTTTGCAGCCCTCTGCTTTACTTGTGCCATCTGCGTTTGCTGTGACAAGTTCTGCTGGTGCTGCTGTTGTGAATGCAACATATCAAGTGCATGTTGCTGTGACTGCTGCTGCATATCAAGTCCAGATTTTGCAGATTGTAACTGCATATCCATTACCTGCTGTGCTGCATCCAGTTTAATACCTGTAGTTGTCTGCTGTTGCTTAACTGCCATATCAAAGGCCATTTTCTTCTGCTTTAATGCGCTTTCTGCTGCTTGTGTCTGTAGTTTCTGCTGAGCAAGTGCTGCTGTAGTTTGACCTTGTAGTTTGATAAGTCCAGCCTTGGCCTGTGCCTGTATCACCTCAGGATTAGGTTGCTGTGGCTGGGGATTAAAGGCAGGAGCACCTTTAGTCAATTTCTGGATTGTGTCATCATCCATACCCATCCCATTGAGCATTTCAAGTGTAAATGCCTTTGGATCAATTGTGCCCATCTGAATGAGAGAGCCAATCTGTTGGTATTTCTGCTGACGTTCAAAGTCACTAGCAGCCATCGGATCAGCAGTAGGATATACAAACCGATCAGATCCATTAAAGTCTGATTTAGTTGCGGTAGGTGTTGCTAAGATCTGCTGATAAGAAGACTCATCAAGATACTTACTATTAAGCTTATAAAGCAACCTAAACTCTTTTGTAAGAGAACGATACACTCGTTTATAAATAGCAGTAAACAACTTCATACCTTGTTCGATAGTCTGTTGTGTAGTGTATGCGGGGGTGTTCTGTCCGGGCATCTTACCTACAAAGATTTCAGCTACAGAAGCTAACTCCTTGGCCGAGGTATTAAGCAGCCCAAGCAACTGAAAGAGGACATTACTAGGTTCACGAGTAGGAAGGGGAAAGATATTAGCTTTGAGGTCAGAACCCACATTATTAACCTCTTTCCATTCACCCGGCCTAAATGTCTTATCTCCTTGCCTGATCTTAAGTCCTTTGCCTAAGAAACCTGCCTGTAGGTTAGACATTGTACCTGCATCAATAAGCTGATTCAGCAAAGAGTCAATAGCTTCATTGATCGGCCCAAGCATGTGACCAAAGCCACGAGTGTAAAAGGAACCATCAGGACTAGGGAAGAATGTATATTTTACAAAGTAGCAATCAGTTTCAATCTTAACTACCTCAGATTCATTAAATGTAATTGAATCTTCATCAAAGCGAGGAGTAAGTCTCAGAACCTCCCGAGTCTTGTAATCCACCAGAGCGATGTAAGGCTCACGGTAACCATCATCATCCAAATCGTAGTACATATGCTGTTCCAGCAATGTGTATGGAGTAGTGTAGTCTTCTTCAGACGCAGGTACGATATTCTTAGAGACATTGATTGCTTCTTTCTTATTATCTTCTACAGAAGGACTACCTAGATCAACCTTACGATAAATCCCAGCACGGACCTTCTCTTCAATCCAGTGAATGTCTCGGTACAACACATGGGTTGCACGAGGGCAGGTTTCTAGATTTTCAGTCCAATAGTTGACTACAAAGTTAAATGGATTAATCAATTCAGAGCAGTTGGTACCGCAATCAGGACTATAATAAATCTTCTTAATCCCCACTCCAAAAATAGGTAGAATCAAGAGTAGATTATCCATACTATCTTCCCAATCATTCATTTCATACAACAATTGGTAAGACATGTATGTCCCAATATTCTTGGATCGCTGCTGCATCTGTTGTGCAAAGGGAGCAGCAGGAACAACAATATTAACTAGATTACCATTGGAGGGAACCAGAGTGGGATAAGCACGAGCAGCAAACTGCATTGCAGCAGTAGATATAATCGGATACTTTACATTAGCAGCACCAGCCCAAGGAAAGGTTTTTTCCTTAGTAATCTGCATAGAAAGTTCCAGATATTTCTTTACGTCCCGCTCCCATCCAGCACGAGACTGAAGGTCAGCATCATAGCCCTCTACAACCTCCATGCCAATTTTATGCAGTGTATCTTCGTCAAGATGTTCTGCAATGTTGGTTGCGTTTTCAATAATATCCTTAATTTTCATATTTAGTATCCAGTGATTTCACTTCTACCTTGCTGTTGTTGGTAAGATTCAAACTCTTCGTTTGCTTCATCCTCATCAATTTCTTCCTGTGTGTTACTCTCTACAAAGTAATCCAGTAACAAACCCATATAAGACATACCATCAACCATATCATCATGTTTCGATCGTGGAAACTGACATAGTTGATCTTCCAAGTCGGAATAGTATTCCAAGTCTTTATTGAATCTAACAGACCCTAGTCGCAAGCGAGCTTGTATAGAATATGTACGAGTTAGTTTATCAGATTTATGTGGAGATAATGGGATTAGATTGGCAATTGCATTTTTACGGAGCATCTCCTCACGTAAGAAAGGTCCAATTGCTTTAGAGACCTGCATCTCTTCAATACCAAACGCCATTGGTTTATAGATTGCTTGCAACCGTATAATAGTATCTACAATCTGTTTGCCATCCATTCGTTCTTGAATGATGTCTACAATATGTAGTACATTTGATTCATCAACACCACCAACAATAAACACAGAGTAGTCGGCTCGATCTTTTTCTGAGATGGCTAAGTCGGCTGTGACATAGAAGTTCTTTGGTTTCTTAATGTCCTCAGTACTCATCGGTAGAAAATCACTTCGCTTGAAGTGGGCAGTAGACTCATCAATTGGGATATTCAGATATTCCTGAGCATACCCAGCAGGGTTGCCTTGAGACACATACATATCACGAATACTTAGTAATTCATCCTTGGAAAACTTCTGTTCCCAGAGAATACTACTAAAATCCTTATTATGTGCTCTATACTTAACTGATGTCCAAGCACTTGCATTACGACCAATAGAAGACATTTTAAGTTCCTCTACTATAGTATTGCTACTACGTTCCTTAGGCATCAGACGTTCAAGTAGGGAATCCAAGTGGAGGATTGTACCTACCATTCTAACTGTACCTGCACTAGCCTTACAAGGAAGAAGAGCATTCATGAACCAGTTACGGAATTTCTCCCGCCTATCTTTGTTCATACAAATTTCATCATCTTCCAAATCATCACATAAGATCAAATCAGGTCTAGTACCATTCCACAAAATACCACGCATTCTCTGATTAGAACCTTTAGCAAAGACCCTAAAAGAGGTGCCATCTTTAAATCTACAAATAACATCAGTATTAGTATCTCTATCAAACTTAACTTCACCTTTATCATCTAACTGAAAGTCAAAATGGTTCTTGATAAATTCATTATCGCTAATGATATTTCTTATTTCCTGTACAAAAGCAGCAGCTTGGTCTTCAGTATTAGATACAATCAACACATGCCGCTTTTCTCTAAATAAAAGACAAGAGAGGGCATAAGTAATTGTCCCTGCTGTAGATTTTGCATGCCCGCGTGGAGCAGCTACAGCTACATACTTATTATTGGAGCAGAATAAATCCCACAGTTCATGGTGAAACTTCGGGGTTTCAAGAGAACCATCGAAGCCTTTAACAAGACAACTTTTAACGAAACCATAAATGATTGTACTGTTAAGACTCACGATGCTCTCCTATTATCGTCCTCTACCTCCGGACTTACGTTTCACACTAAATGCAATTGCTTGGGCCTGTTTAAGGGGTTTTCCTGCTTTGAGTTCAGCAGCCACATTCTTACCAAAAGCTTTCTTTGATTTTGATTTAGTTAGCGGCATCCGTCAGCTTCCCAATAAGATATGCAATACCAGCAAGTACCTTAGTCAGCACACACTGCACTGCAATAAGAACATATTTAGCTACAAGTTTTACATACTTCATGTTAGTTTCCTTTACTTTGCTCGCTGTTTACGCTTAGCTTCTTTCGTAAGATTCGCCTTTGCCGTAATTGCTCTAAGATTAGACCGATTATTAGACCCACCGCCAAGAAGGGCATGAAGGTGATCAACATGCATAGAATCACCCTTTTGTACTTTTCCTGCTTTTTCCATGATGCTCCTAGCTGCATTTCTCTTTGCCCTGTCTTTTATACGTTGACCACCTTTGTGGGAATGATCCCAGTTTTTCTCTGCTTGGTAGTCTCGTTTACCATTTTTCATAAAGGGCATGATTAACTGTCTGCTGGCAAAGGAATATTACCTGCAGCAATCCACAATATGTACTGTTGGTAGTCAGTATTTTCTGGGTCAAATGGAATTCGAGCACCATCAGAAAGACGAATAACAGAATTATAACTAGTTAATTGATACATAGTCAAAGCTCCGCTGAACATTCAAGAAGATTATTTACAACGTGATATCCGCCTACAGTATAACCTGTTCCTGCTCCATAAAAGTAAAAACCACGAACATTAATGGCGGCATATGATGTGAAGGTTGTGATAGTTTCTGCAGTACCACCAATACGAATAATTGCATTATTCCCGGAACCACTAATAGTGATCAGAGTGGGAGTTGCTCTCATATCTACTGGAAACTGAACAGTAAGTCCAAGATTAGTGCTACTAATTGCATATGCATTTCCTGCAGAGCCTGCACGAACATAATATCGTTGACACATATACAACTCAGTATTTATTGATCTAAATTCAAATGGAGTCGCTACTGTTCCAAACTCATACTGTGGACTGCTGAAAGTTCCAGTAGATAATTCAATAGTTTGGT
>Ga0302286_10001456_pt1 | contig 17629 bp, 16 predicted proteins | sample III_Fen_E2_3_FD_198765 | JGI IMG/M metagenome (GOLD analysis project Ga0302286, IMG submission 198765) | Peat permafrost microbial communities from Stordalen Mire near Abisko, Sweden - III_Fen_E2_3 | ecosystem: Environmental > Terrestrial > Soil > Wetlands > Permafrost | place: Sweden: Abisko...
CCAGCAAATTAATCTTTTTCGTATCGCTTTTGGCTTCAACGACTTGCCTTACTTGTTTTTTGGCCATGTTGGAGTATTTGTAAAGCCACCTGTAAACCGAAGTCCGGCTTACTTTGTGGGTCTTACATATATCCGAAACTGAAACCAAATTATTCTCCAATTCCTGAACTCGTTTCTTTTTGAAATCTGCACTGAAATAACGGCAATGTTTTATCCGTTGTTCTTCATCAAAAAATCCATTTATTTGCATCGTGTTAACCTTTTTAAAGGTCAACGTATTTCAGGCGCGGACAGATTCTGGATTCGTAATTTTTAATTCGTATTTCAAGATTCATTGCCGTTCCTTTGCCGTTCCGCTTTAGCGAACGGATCGAAGGCAAAAAATAAACTTAAAAGTTCCGGGGTGAGATTCGAGATTCGAGATTCTCAATTCAAGATTCGTAATTCAAACATTGCTTTTCGCTCCTGATTTTAGTAGTATTGCACTTTAATTCTACATAATTCTTCGGAATTACAAAACTCAGTTTCATGATCGTTTTTCATTATCTGGTAATCATTCTGTTTTTTGCAGCATCAATATACATCAGTCTATATTCGTTCGAGCAGTTTTACCTTTTTCTAAATGCATCGCGAAAAAAGCCGGTCTCTCCAACCATTCAGCCGCTTACCGAATTTCCTGAGGTTACCATTCAACTGGCTTTATACAACGAACGCTTTGTAGTTAAGAATCTTATCGATTGCATTTGCAAACTGGACTATCCATCTGACAAATTAGAAATTCAGATTCTGGACGACTCAACCGATGAAACTACCGATATTCTGAAAAACCTACTTCAGGAACGTACCGATTCAAAATTTCAGATCATACATATTCACCGGATTAATCGCGAAGGCTATAAGGCAGGTGCGCTAAAGAACGGACTTCAAACTGCCAAAGGAGAATTCATTGCCTTGTTTGATGCAGATTTTCGTCCAGAGCCGGATTTCCTGCTCAAGACTCTCCCCCACTTTACCGATAAAACTATTGGGGCAGTTCAAACCCGATGGGGACACCTCAACGAAGACCAGTCATTCGTCACCAAAGTTCAGGGAATACTGATCAACAATCATTTTTTGGTAGAGCAGAAAGGACGTTATCAGGGAGGCTTGATGTTGCAATTTAGCGGCACCGGAGGTATTTGGCGGAAAGAAGCAATTCGGAATGCAGGAGGATGGCAATCGGATACCATCGTGGAAGATGTGGATCTAAGCTTCCGGGCACAGTTAGCCGGATGGAAAATCTGTTTATGCGATGACATTGTTTGTCCGGCAGAACTTCCGGAAGATGTTAATGCCGTTAAAACGCAACAATTCAGATGGATGCAGGGCGGTGCTCAGGTATGCAGGAAACATTTTTGGAGCGTATGGAAATCGGATAAGAACCTGAAGACAAAGATCCATGCCAGCATGCACTTAACCACGGTATATGTTTACCTTTCCATCTTTCTTACTGCGGTTCTCAGTTTACCCATGCTATATGCCATTCCGGCAGTTGGCCTTAATCCTGCTTATCTGGGCATACTTTCCTTTGGATTTTTATTGATTGTAGTGGTTCTCTTTTTCCCCAACTACCAAACGGGGTGGAAACATCTGTCGAAGAACAAACGAATATTACGGTTTCTGCTTCTCTGTCCGAGTATAGCAGTTTCGGGCATGGCTATTGCTTTCCACAATTCAGTAGCCATTTTCAAAGGCACTTTTGGTATAAAAACACCGTTCAACCGAACTCCAAAATACGATGCATCTGACAAAAAAAATATCAATGCCGGCACTGACAAGACCTACAGGGTCAAAGCTTCATGGATTGCCTATGCAGAACTGGCGCTGGTATTTTATTTTATCATCGCACTGTTTTTGGATGTTTTGCTCAAAAACTATCTTTTTGTAAGCTATCATTTCGCCCTGATTCTTGTTTTTGCAGTAATATCCTTTTTATCTTTGGGACTCGGTTATCGGTTTGCAAAAAACAATAACCAACAAACGCATTAGCTACCAATCATCAATCAAACCAATATGCTGAAGGAAAAAACTTCAAGCTGGACTCGTCCACGAATACCACGGACATTAGGATACTACCCATTTTTCAGGGTAATTGAATCAGAACAGGATACCGTTGTGAAAATCGATGGCAAAGATGTTCTGATGTTCGGGTCGAACAGCTACTTAGGGCTGACCAATCATCCCTTGCTCATTGAGGCAGCACAAAAAGCACTCACTAAATACGGAACCGGATGTGCCGGATCCCGCTTCCTGAATGGAACTCTGGATATTCACATTGAGCTGGAAGAAAAACTGGCCGAATATGTTGGGAAAGAGGATGCACTGTCATTCAGTACCGGATTTCAGGTTAATCTGGGAACTATTTCTGCACTAATCGATAGAAACGACTATATCATTCTAGATGAATTTGTTCATGCCTGTACCATCGATGGTTCCCGACTTTCATTTGGAAAGACTTTAAAATACAAGCACAACGACATGCAATCGCTCGAAACTGCGCTGAACAAAATTCCGGGAACACAACTTAAACTTATTGTGACCGACGGAATTTTCAGCATGGAAGGTGACATTGCCAAACTGGACGAGATTTGTGCTTTAGCAAAAAAATACCATGCCAATGTCATGATTGACGATGCTCATGGCATCGGAGTGCTGGGAAAAGACGGATGCGGTACGGCCAATGAGTTTGGGCTAACAGATCAGGTTGACCTGATCATGGGGACATTTAGTAAATCACTGGCTTCCATTGGAGGATTCATTGCTTCCGACAAACGGACTATTGACTATTTAAAACATCATGCACGTTCACTGATTTTCAGTGCCAGCCTGCCACCAGCCAATGCCGCTACCGTTATGGCTGCGTTAGAACTAATCAAGCGGGAACCGGAACGAATTACCAAACTATGGGATAATACCCGTTATGCAAAAAAAAGGCTTATGGAAGCCGGACTGGAACTGGGAAATAGTGAAAGCCCAATCATTCCGATTTATGTACGCGACAACTTCAAAACATTTCTGATTACAAAGATCCTACTCAAAAAAGGAGTTTTTGTAAATCCGGTGGTACATCCGGCAGTTCAGCCCGACGATACCTTAATCCGGTTTTCGCTGATGGCAACCCATACGTTTGAGCAAATCGACGAAGCAGTTGATAAAATCACCAAAGTATTTAAAACAGTCAACAGATATTATCCTGAAAAATTAATCTCGCTATGGGAACAGAAATAGAATCCGTGCTAACGGCCAAAGACCGGAAGAAGTTTATCAACTTTCCACACGATCTGTACGCCAGCGATCCTAACTATGTTCCTGAGCTATACCTCGTCGTTAAAGACATTCTGGATCCAAAAAAAAACCCATTTTTTGAACACTCCGAGGTTGCACTTTTTTTAGCTTATCAGGATCAAAAAGTAGTCGGACGGATTGCAGCAATTCGGAACAACAACTACAACCAATACCACCAGTCGAATGTAGGTTTCTTCGGATTCTTTGATGTCATCGAAGACTACCAGGTTGCTGAAGCCTTATTAAGCAAAGCAACTGATTGGTGCAAATCGCAAGGATTTGAACAAATACTGGGGCCTGCCAACTTCACGACCAATGACACTGCAGGGCTACTGGTTGAAGGATATGATAGTCCGCCAGTAGTAGAGATGACCTACAACAAACCCTATTATCTCGACTTCATCACCCGTTTTGGGTTCCAAAAAGAAATTGATCTCTTTGCAACCCTGTTCGATGAACGGATCAACTATGAACGTCCGTTACAAATTGCTTCTCTGTTAAAGGAACGGCTTCAAACACAGGGGTTCATCTTTCGGACTATAAGGATGAAAGAAATTAATCAGGAAGTTGACAAAATCATCGCACTATACAATTCGGCATGGGAAAGTAATTGGGGATTTGTTCCTCCAACGCCCAAAGAAACCCGTCATTTGGCTAAAAACCTGCTACAGATTTGCGATCCGCAATATGCCTATATTGTAGAAAAAGATGGGAATATGGTTGGATTTGCATTGGGATTGCCCAACATCAACGAAACATTAATCAAAATCAAACGGGGCAAATTGTTCCCCTTTGGAATCTTCCGATTACTCCGTGGATTTAAGAAAGCTAAGATCGTTCGGATTATTCTGCTTGGAGTTGTGAAAGAACAACGCAAAAAAGGAATTGAGTCGGTTCTGTATGCCAATTTCATCCGGGATGGGTTTAAGAACAAACTAAAGGCTGTTGAAGCTTCCTGGGTGCTCGAGAATAACGTTCAGATGAACAGCGCGTTGGATAAAATTGGAGGACTTCGATACAAAACCTATCGCATTTTCAGCATGCCGATTGGAAAATAATTTAAAATGGAAAGAATTCTGATCACTGGGGCAAGCGGATTTATCGGGAGCCATTTGGTAGAAAAGGCTCTGGAACTAGGAATGGAAACATTTGCCGGAGTCCGCAAGACCAGCAATCGGAAGTATCTCACCCATCCGGCGATAAAAATTGTCGAGCTGGATTTCAATCGTCCGGATTCTATCCGCAAACTATTAAAAGAGTATGCGTTCGATTATGTCATTCACAATGCAGGAACAACACATGCTCCGGTTCTGAATACCTATCTTCAGGTGAACTGCGGCAACCTGCAAACACTGGTTGAAATACTACAGGAAGAGCAAATCCCAGTTCAGAAACTTGTTTACATGAGCAGTTTGGCTGCATTTGGTCCGAACGAATACCACAACCATCAGCAAATAACCGAACAGAGCCAACCACATCCGGTTACTTTCTATGGAAAAAGCAAACTGCAAGCCGAAGAATACTTAAAAAGTCAAACGATTCCATACGTTATCATCCGACCTTCCGCAGTATATGGCCCAAGAGATGTTGAATTCAACACCGTTTACAAGTCTATTGAAGCTGGCATTGAGATCTATGTCACCAGGAAAAAGCAAAAACTGAGTTTTATTTATGTCGAAGATTTAACCGATGCTATTTTTAAAAGTCTGAATGGACCTGATCGTTCCTGTTATTTTGTTTCTGACGGGAAAACCTATACGCTTCAGGAATTCTATCGAACAATCAAAACAATCCTAAATAAAAAGACAATTCCCATATACTTTCCGGTGCAACTGGTAAGGCTCGCCGCCTTATTCAACGAACTTACTGGCAAAATTCTCCATCACTATCCATTTTTCAACCGCGATAAAGTAAAAGAACTTTCAGCAAGCGGATGGGACTGTGACATCAAATCCTTAACTGACCAAACTGGTTTTACTCCAAATTACAATTTGCAACAAGGTTTACAAAAAACACTAACAGACTATCGGTCCATCAATAAAAAAAATCACAAAAAACCAGTGAATCAATAGCACATAACAACAAATAAGCGTATATTCGTTTAACAAAAACATAACTCATGCCCGAAAATCTGTATCTTATCGTAAGTTTTACAGTTAGCTTTTTGGTAGTTTTCTATGCTATACCCAGAATCTCCCTGATATCTATCAAAAAAAAGCTCTATGCAATTCCAAATGAAAGAACTGCCAGTCAAAAAATTATTCCTAACCTAGGTGGAGTTGGCATCTTTGCCGGTATCTTTATTGGGACAGTCTGCTCGCTAAAAGGAATGAATGCCGACAAAATCATCGAACTCCTTTTATGCGCATTAGTCATGTTCTTTATTGGACTTCAAGATGATACAATAGGACTTTCCGCAAAGAAGAAACTCATTGCTCAAATTGCTGTAGCAGTTTACCTAATCACTATATGTAACATACGCTTCACTAATCTTCATGGAATATTAGGTCTTTACGAAATCAATTATTTATCAAGCTTTCTTATAACCTTGATTTCAATTGTTGGATTAGTAAATGCATTTAACCTAATAGACGGAATTGATGGACTTGCAGCCGGATTAGGAACACTTATTTCCGCCACATTCGGATTTTTATTTCTATATTTTGGAGAAATTGAATTCACACTCTTATCATTTAGCATCACCGGTGGATTAATATCGTTCTTCTTCTATAATGTCTTTGGAACGAAAAATAAGATATTTATGGGAGACACCGGTTCATTAACACTTGGAGTTTTGTTCGCTGGTTTAACAATTAGCCTGAACGAGATAACCCCTACACAACACGTTTTTAACAAAGACTGGGCATCTCCTGCAATTACCATGGCTATTATGATTATCCCGGTGATCGATTCTATTCGGGTCATGTTTATACGAATTTCCCAAGGACGCTCTCCTTTTTCTGCAGATATGTCACACATTCATCATCAGCTAATAAAAATAACGAACAAGAATCACTTGCAAGCTACGATAATAATGGTCGTTGCCAATCTGTTTTTCATCGTCTTTTCATTTGGGGTCATTGAACAATTAGGGACTAATTTATTATTCTTTACGCTACTCCTTGCCGGGTTTACGTTGGCTTATGTTCCTTTCCTTATAAACAAAAAACGGGAAACAGAAGAAGAATCTAAAAATGTTATGGACAACGCTGAAGAACAGTACTTCCAGATCATCCACTCAATCAAAAAACCACCGGTGGTAAAAAAAGAGGTAGAAGAAGAGGAATTAGTCTCCTAAAAATTTACCAAAGCTTTTTTGAAATTCGAAAAAAAACATTTCTATACCAAAAGACAACGTGATCCACGTTGTCTTTTCCCCCGCGTAAAAATTTCCAAGGCAAATCGAAAAACATAAAACACTATCGAATTGTTAATTTGGGACAAGAGACCCAAAGTTAACTCAGAAATGAAATGAAATTTCGATACTTTTGTGTCCCGAATTTGCAAACAATTTAAAACGATAATACTATGGCAACGCATAAAAAAGCACTTTTGATGATTCTTGATGGCTGGGGAATCGGTGATGGAACAGAACGCGACGTTATTGCAACAGCACCAACTCCATTCATGGACTACCTAAACGCCAATTATCCACACTCACAGTTGCTTACCAGCGGCGAAAATGTTGGATTACCTGACGGACAGATGGGAAACTCGGAAGTTGGTCACCTAAACATTGGTGCCGGGCGGGTAATGTACCAGGATATGGTTAAGATTACCAAATCAATTCGCGACAAATCTCTTTGGAACGAGCCCCAGATTGTTAAGGCATTCACTTATGCCAAAGAAAACAACAAGAATGTTCACCTCATTGGGTTGATTGGCCCCGGAGGAGTTCATGCCTTAAGTTCTCATATGGTTGCTCTCTGCCAAATCGGTACTGATTTTGGTTTAAAAAACACGTTTATCCACGGACTTACCGATGGACGTGATACAGATCCCCGCTCCGGACTTGGATTTTTGGAAGAAGATCTTAAAAATCTGGAAGGTACCAACGGGAAATTTGCTTCACTGATTGGCCGTTATTATGGAATGGATCGTGATAAAAATTACGACCGTTTAAAACTGGCTTACGACTTATACACCGAAGGAAAAGGAACTCCATCTACGGATCTGCTCAAAACTGTTAAAGATTCATACGCAGCCGGAGTTACCGACGAATTTCTTCAGCCAATTGTAATGGTTGATGAAAACGGAAAACCATTAGCCACGATTCAGGAAAACGACGTGGTTATTTGTTTCAATTTCCGTACCGACCGTCTGCGCCAAACAACCATTGCCTTTACACAACAGGATCTTCCTGAATTTGGAATGAAGACCATGCCTTTGCAATGGTACACCATGACCAATTACAAAGCTGATTTCAAAAACATCAATGTTATTTTCGATAAGCCGAATTTGAATAATACCATGGGCGAAATCGTTTCAAAAGCCGGATTAAAACAAATACGCATTGCTGAAACCGAAAAATACGCGCATGTAACGTTCTTCTTCAGTGGTGGACGTGAAGCCGAATTTGAAGGAGAAAAACGTTTACTTGCTCCATCGCCGAAAGTTCCAACTTACGATTTTCAGCCTGAAATGTCAGCTCCGATGGTTCGCGATCTGATTGTTCCTGAATTGCTCAATGAAACTGCTGATTTTGTTTGTCTGAACTTCGCCAATGGTGATATGGTTGGGCATACCGGAGTTTACGAAGCTATCAGCAAAGCGGTCGCTGCTGTTGACGCATGTGTGAAAGATGTAGTTGAAGCTGCACAAAAAGGCGGATATGAAATTATCATCATTGCTGACCATGGAAATGCTGACAATGCTGTAAACGAAGATGGATCGGCTAACACGGCTCATTCATTAAATCCGGTTCCCTGCATTTACATCTCTGAAAACAAGAATGTTAAAATGAAGAATGGAATTCTGGCAGACGTTGCTCCTACCCTGCTTTCAATCATGGGACTGGAAATTCCGTCAGAAATGACCGGCAATGTTTTAATTGAAAAATAAATACCAGCTTATTCAAATTAAAAGTTTAAAGTTTCATGTTGTGTTTCAGCATTGAGCTTTAAACTTTTTTTATTTATCCAGTCATGCTTGAAATCGGACGCACCATTATTAGCCTTGATATTATTGAGAAACAATTTCTATGCAACATTCTGAAATGTAAAGGGGCCTGTTGTATTGAAGGTGACTCTGGGGCACCAGTTACTCAGGAAGAAAAAGCAGCCATTCAGGAGGCTTACCCGGAAGTTGAGCCCTATCTTCCCAAAAAACACAAGGAAGAAGTAAAAAAACAAGGCTTTGCGGTTGTCGACCTCGATGGTGATCTGGTAACTCCACTGGTAAACAATCGCCAGTGTGTGTTTAGCTATGAAGAAAAAGGTATTCTGAAATGTGCTATTGAAAAAGCTTTTCTGGAAGGTAAGATTACATTCCGAAAACCGGTATCCTGCCATTTATTTCCGATCCGCATTACAGAATACAAGCGGTTTGATGCCGTGAACTACCAAAAAATAGACATCTGTAAATCGGCACGGGAATGCGGACAACAAGAAAAACTTCCACTTTACGTGTTCCTGAAAGAACCACTAATCCGAAAATATGGAGAAGAATGGTATGAACAACTGGAATATGCGGCAAAGAATTACCCGGGAAGAAAATAACAAATACCCGAATCCTCCGACCGATGAAAAAGTTTCGTGAATATCTGAACCAGCCATTTAGTTTGCTCGATCATGCAAACCACCGCTGGGTATTGATCGTATTCAACACACTTTTCATCATCTTCTTTGTCAATGTACTCGTTCCGTTCAACATAAACAGATGGAGTAATGATACTGGATTAGAACAACTGATCAGACTTTCCGGATTTGGATTAATTGCCGGAATTATTTTGCTCATCTCCCAATTTGGTATCCGTAAAATCTTCAAAGTTGAACATTTCCGTATTGGAACCTATGCGCTCTGGATTATCGGAGAGATTTTTTTAATGGCTATTTCATTCCTTTTCTATCAGGGCCACTGGAACATAAGCATGCTTCAATTTATAAAAGAGATCCCCGACAGTTTCAAATACACGATATTGGGAGCTATCATTCCGTATCTGATTTCTCTTTTGCTTATTTCTCAGATCATTCATATGGAACGGTTGAAAAAGAGCAATCCGGAAATAGCCCAACAAATTTCAAATCCTGACTTTATCAATTTTCCTGACGAAAAAGGGATTGTACGCTTTTCAATTGCAACAGAACATCTTCTTTATCTGGAATCAGCCGACAATTATGTCATTATATTTCACCAAAACGGGAATAAAATCTCCAAACAAATCCTGCGCAATTCGATGAAAAACATTGAAGGGCTCTTTGAAAACACCACGTTAAGAAGATGTCACCGATCCTTTACGATCAATCGGCAAAAAATAGAGTTTGTCGACTATGAGAAAGCAAAATGCCGGATAAAACTTACCGGCATCGAAAATTTAATTCCTGTTTCCCGCAAATTCTTTCCCGATTTCAAACCTCAAATGCCTCCCAAAACAGTCTTGGAATAAGATAGTCCTGGAATAATTCTTCAGGCATATACCATTCGCCCCACCATATCTCATTTCGTCCCTTTTTTTTCCTAAATTCGTTTCAACCAGTAACTTTGTTGCTCAGTTTTTTCAGTACAAGCGCTAAATACCTGGAAACAAAAAAAACAATTACACACCATTAAAATCAAAAGGAAAATGAAAAGATTTATGTTTATCGTATTATTCGCGTCAATCGCGACACTTTTTTCAAACGTTGCCGGTGCATCCGTAAAAGAAGATATAAAAGGCAACTGGAAATATAAAGTAACCGATGCCCCTTATGACTATCAGGAAGGACAGTTTTCTATAGCTGAAGTCAATGGAAAAACTACTGCTACCGCAAAATTTTCGAATGGAAATGAGATTAAGATTCCGGAAATAACCCTTTCGGATAATACATTCTCTTTTTCCTTAACTATTGAATCAGTTTTAGTAAAAGTTACTGGTAAAGTTGTCCAGGGCAAAATTGTAGGTAAAGTTGATTCGTCTCAAGGATTAATGGATCTAAAAGCAGAACGGGTAGTTCCTGCTGCAAGATAAAAAAACAGGAGGGGGTCCAAAAAGGTTATTTTACCGCTAAGATCGCTAAGTACGCAAAGATAAAAAGCATAATTTAATACTTTGCGCTACTTTGCGTAGTTAACTTAGCGTAGCTTTGCGGTAAAATTTTTGACTTTTGGGACACCCTCCTGAAAATTCTCCCTCAGGGAAGTAACCAGACAAGCAAGCGATCAAGCCACAATCTCGATCCTGTTTTTTTCAGGATCATAAACTGCACTTTCATAATAACCATCTCCGGTCATCCTTCCCTGACTAATAACTTCAAATCCATCTTCAGCCAATTGGCTTGTCAATTGATCGACACGTTCACGTGAGCCAACCTTAATGGCAAAGTGAGCCATTCCGGTATAATGCTTTCGATAATCGTTTTTGGTACCATTTACCGTAGGCATCTCCATTAATTCAAGTCTGCAATCACCGCCAAAAGAAAGGAAATAAGATCTGAATTCTTTGGAATGATTGTAATAGCACGATCCGGAAGCCGCATCAAAATAGTGTGAATAAAAGTTACGCATTCCTTCTAAATCACGGGTCCAAATAGCGACATGTTCAATCCTCATAATCGTAGTATTTGTAGTTTGTTGATCTTTCATCGGTTTGCCTCCCATTCTTCAAAAAATTGAGTTAAATAAAATTCCATATATTGATGTCTGCCAATTGCTATCGTTTTGGCTGTTTCTGTATTCATCCGATCTTTTAGCAAAAGCAGTTTTTCATAAAAGTGATTAATCGTTGGAGCAGAACTAGTCTGATAGGCATGAAAATCTTCGTGCATAACCGGATTCACCGCAGGATCATAGATTTGCCGTTTCTTATTTCCACCATAAGCAAATGTCCGGGCAATTCCAATTGCGCCCATTGCATCTAAACGATCAGCATCCTGAACAACTGCAGCTTCCAATGAACGAACCGGAGTTTCAACCCCTGCACCTTTAAACGAAACATCTTCAATGATCTGAATGATCTTTGAAACAACATCCTGTTCGAGATTCATTTCAACCAACCATTTTTCAGCTCTCGACGGAAAGTGGGTTTCTGCCTGAACCAACTTCCAATCATCCAGATCGTGAAGCAAAGCAGCCATTTCCACAATAAACAAATCACATCCTTCCTGCCCTCCAAGGTTAAGTGCCATCTTTCGCACCCGATCGATATGAAACCAATCGTGTCCACTTCCTTCTCCCCGAAATTCGGAAATCATGAAATCTTCAGTCTTTTGTATCAGCTCTTTATAATCCATAATTAACTATCCAAATTTATACTATTTAAAAGCTTTTTAGGCAAAAAACAGAATAATTTTTCATTAAACAACTCGACTCAAAATTACAGATAAATACTCGGGATAACTATCCGAATATCTACTCAAGGTGCAATTCGAATGAAGAACTCCGACGAAATGATTCCAGAATTCGAAAAAAGCAATCTAAAAAAGACCTTTCTGCCCCCAAAATTTCACTTTTTCATAAAAAATTGCCACAGAAAAGAACATTTATATACTTTTGGCACCCGTTGAATGGTCAAAGTTCAGGATTAGTTAAATGTGATTATGGGGAATTTGAATAGTTTGACAATTCCTGCTATGTTGCAGGTTAGTTTTAGAGATTACGCAGAAAACCAATCACTAATATTCGTTGGTCAAGAGAACAGAACCTACGCTCAGCTTGAGATTGAGATAAAAAAAGCAGCACTGCAACTGCAATCTATTGGCGTAAAAAAAGGAGATAAAGTAGCACTGCTAAGTCTGAATATGCCACAGTGGGGAGTTGCTTTCTTTGCCTGTGGAATCATTGGAGCTGTTGTTGTTCCGATACTTCCTGATTTTCATCCAAATGAAATTAAGAATATACTACACCATGCAGATGTCTCGGTGGTGTACGTTTCTGAAAGTCTGCATCACAAACTGGAACATCCAATTTCACAACAGGTTATAACAATCGAAAACTTTAAGGTAATTTCTGAAATAGAACAAAAGTCGATTTCTGAATTTGACGAACGTCTTTTCGAATATCCCATCATTGAAGAAAGCGATTTACTTTCGATCATTTACACCTCCGGAACTACCGGAAAATCGAAAGGGGTCATGCTAACCCACAAGAACATTGTCTGGACCGCACAACAGAGCTTCATCATTCAGAATATTTTGCCGGATGATCGGTTTCTTTCTGTGCTACCGCTTTCGCATACCTACGAAAATACGCTGGGACTTATTCTCCCAATCAAGTATGGCGCAACGGTGTATTACCTGCACAAACCACCAGTTGCTTCGGTACTATTGGCAGCATTGGAGGAGGTTAAACCAACAATTATCTTATTAGTTCCATTGATCATTGAAAAGATTTACAAGAGTAAGATTCTTACTGAAATCAATAGCAAATTCATTACCCGCTCACTATATCAGATCCCGGTATTCCGAAAGCTCCTGCACAAAATTGCCGGAAAGAAGCTGTATGAGGTCTTTGGCGGAAAGCTCAAATTCTTCGGCGTTGGCGGAGCAAAACTCGATAGCAATGTTGAGCGGTTTCTGGTTGAAGGAGGATTTCCACTGGCTATCGGTTATGGAATGACCGAAGCGTCACCGTTGCTGGCAGGATCGCGTGTTGGAAGATCCCAACTAACCTCAACAGGACCATGCGTTGAGGATGTCCAACTTCGAATCTCGAAACCGAACAAAAAGAACGGACAAGGAGAAGTTCAGGCAAAAGGTGAAAATGTGATGTTGGGCTACTACAAAGAGCCTGAACTGACCAAGGAAGCATTTACTGAAGATGGCTGGTTAAAAACCGGAGATCTGGGATGCTTCGACAAAGCAGGAAACCTCTACCTTAAAGGACGAATTAAGAATATGATTATCGGATCAAGCGGCGAAAATATTTATCCGGAAGAAATCGAATCCATCATCAACCGAATGGAATATGTACATGAGTCGCTGGTTCTGGAAAAGAAAGGACGGCTTGTCGCCTTAGTTCATCTGAATATGGACGAACTTGAGCAAAAATATGCGAACATGAAATCGGAAACAGTTCAGTACCTGAATGAAAAATCGGAAGAAATACTTCGGGAAATTCAGGAAAAAGTCAACGAACAGGTAAATAAGTTTTCGCGAATCCAAGGGGTGATGTTGCAACCCGTACCTTTCGAAAAAACGCCAACTCAAAAAATCAAACGTTTTTTATACTAAACCTGATTAGTTTTTCCGGTCATAACATCCGAAAATTCGCCAACAATTCCCTATTATTCCATTTCGCTGATTAAATTTGAAGCTTATAAACAAAATGGGATATGCACATTGATCGGTTTCCGTCAAGATTACTTGAAAATGCAGTAAATGAATTTGCCAAACTACCTGGCATTGGGCGCAAATCAGCCCTTCGATTAGTTTTGCACCTGCTGAAACAAGATGTTCAGGATGTTGAGATATTTGGCAACAGCTTGATCCAACTACGATCTGAAATTAAACATTGCAAAGTCTGTCACAACATTTCCGACACCGACACCTGTAACATCTGCGCCAACCCCTCAAGAAATCCGGCACTTATTTGTGTTGTCGAGAATATTAAAGATGTAATGTCGATTGAAAACACGCACCAGTTCAACGGGTTGTTTCACGTGTTGGGAGGCATCATCTCACCCATGGATGGAATCGGACCTTCTGATCTGGAAATCGAATCATTGGTTCGGCGCGTCAGTGAAGGAAATATTGAAGAAGTGATTCTGGCTTTAAGCACGACCATGGAAGGCGACACGACCAACTTTTTCATTTTCAAGAAGCTAAAGAATACGACTGTGAAAATCTCAACGCTGGCACGGGGCGTTTCGATTGGTGACGAACTGGAATATACCGACGAAGTTACACTGGGACGCTCCATTGTGAACCGAATGAGTTTTGAAGACTCAATCGTTCAATAACCAACAATCGCTACATTTATAAAACAATAAAAAGAGTCAATACCAGTTAATCAAGTGTTATCTTTGTTTTGATCCCAATTTATCCGGAATGAAGTTATCTATCGTCATCGTCAACTACAACGTCAGGTATTTCCTGGAACAGTGCCTTTATGCAGCTCAAAAGGCTGCTGCGAAAGTAAGTTCCGAGATTATTGTCGTTGATAACGATTCGGTGGATGGCTCCAACCAAATGGTTGAAGAAAAATTTCCGGAAGTACAGTTAATTGCCAACAAAGAGAATGTAGGTTTTTCGAAAGCCAATAATCAGGCCATTCGCATCGCCAAGGGTGAATACATCTTATTACTAAATCCTGACACCGTAGTCGAAGAAGACAGCTTCCTGAAAATCGTCGGGTTTATGGATCAAACTCCAGATGCCGGTGGATTGGGCGTTAAAATGATTGATGGGAAAGGTCGTTTTTTACCCGAATCGAAACGAGGATTACCAACACCAGAAGTTGCATTCTGGAAAATGTTTGGCTTTTCAAAACTGTTTCCGCATTCCAAACGATTTAGTCATTACCACCTGGGCTACCTCGACAAAGACCAGACTCATGTCGTCGAAGTTCTGGCCGGAGCATTTATGTTACTTCGCCGCGAAACGCTCGACAAAGTTGGACTACTCGACGAAGACTATTTCATGTACGGCGAAGACATTGATCTATCCTACCGAATTACTTTGGGAGGCTACAAAAATTACTATTTTCCCGAAACAACCATTATTCATTATAAAGGCGAAAGCACAAAAAAAGGGAGCATTAATTACGTGAAGGTGTTCTACAATGCGATGATCATCTTTGCCAAAAAGCATTTCTCCAAAGGAAATGCCCGCAGATATGCCGTTCTGATTAATCTGGCGATCTATTTCCGGGCTTTAATCACCATGATCGGACAATTCCTTAAAACGATCTTTCTTCCGATTCTGGACGCGCTATTCATCTTTCTGGGCTTCGCGATTCTTCTACCCAACTGGGAAGCTTATAAATTCGAAAAAGGTTATTATCCACAGGAATACCTGCATGTGGCTGTCCCAATCTACATGCTGATCTGGATTTTTTGTATCTGGATCAATGGAGGCTACCGAAAAAGCATTGAATTCCGAAGAATATTTCTGGGATTATTCTGGGGAACTCTTTCCATTCTGGTTTTTTATTCTCTGATCAATGAAACCTTGCGATATTCCCGAGCGATGCTCTTACTTGGTTCGGCCTGGGCTTTTGTTACACTTCCGGCCTACCGTTATTTACTGTCCCGGTTCCGAATTACCGGGTTGGAACTTGAGTTAAACAAGCAAAAGCGCATTGTTATTGTGGCAGCCGAAACCGAAGCTCAACGAATATCTGAACTTATCGTTAGCTCAGGCTTAAAACTCGATACCGTTGGATATGTTTCTCCCGGCCAACCTCTTCATAATCCGGATTACCTCGGAAACATTTGTCAGCTAAGAGAAATCATCCGGATTAACAAAATTGACGAGTTAATCTTTTCTTCAGAAGATATTCCATCTCAGGAAATCATTCGGATCATGCTTGAGCTTAATAACCTTGACATCGACTTCAAAATTGCGCCGCCGGAAAGCCTGTCGATCATCGGAAGTAATTCCATTTCCACATCCGGCGATTTGTATGTTGTACAGATCAACTCTATCGCCAAAGAAAGCAACCGCCAGAACAAACGGGTATTCGATATTCTACTTGCTATAGCTCTGCTTATCCTTTCGCCATTCGCAATTTGGTTTATTCCGCAAAAAGGAGGTTATTTCAGCAATATTCTGGATGTTCTATCCGGACGAAAAAGCTGGGTCGGTTACTGTTCCGGAAACCTCAACCATCTGCCCTCCCTAAAAAAAGGAGTTCTATGCCCTGCTTCATTGTTTTCAGGAATCCTGACTGAAAAGAAAAAAGAAGAGCTTAATCTGGTTTACGCTAAGAATTACCGGCTCACCAACGATCTGGAAATCGTTTTGAAAGCCTGGAAAAACATCGGAAAATCATGACAACCAACAAACTTGAATTTGGCAAAATTAGGTTTCGTGCCCTTGAACCCGACGACATTGATTTGTTGTACGATTGGGAAAACAACACCGAAATATGGGATGTTAGCAACACTTACGAACCCTTCTCCAAATACATTTTAGCAAAATACATTAAAGATTCACAACACGACATCTATGAGAGCCGACAGATCCGCATGATCATTGAAACGCTGGATGGAACTGCGGTTGGTTCCATCGATTTGTTTGATTTCGATCCATACCATTTTCGCGCCGGTGTCGGAATATTAATTCACGACCAGAAAGATCGCAACCTGGGTTATGCTTCGGATGCACTAAAACTACTTTGCGATTATGCGGCCAATTACCTTCGTTTGCACCAATTGTATGCCAACATCACCGAAGACAACCTCGCCAGCATACAACTGTTCACCAGCAACGGATTTGAACTCTGCGGCACAAAAAAGGACTGGCGAAATACCTCCACCGGTTGGAAAACGGAATTGATGTTTCAGAAGATTTTGTAACCGCCCAATTAAGAATATTTCCACAATAATATATGCCCCGAGTCTACGGCTCTAGCAGAAAGTAAACCGAAGAAGACAGTTCCGTAGGAACGATTCATCTTGTAGCCATGGATTTTAATCCATGGGAAACGAACAACAAAACATCAAAGAATTCCGTAGGAATGACACATATAAATTCCCACAGTCATGGCAAACACCTATCATCAGGTTTATATCCAGTGTGTATTCGCGGTAAAATACAAAAATGCTGTAATTGATAAAGATTGGCAACCAAATCTGCTAAGTGTTATTGGCAATCTAATCAACGAAACCGGCTGCAAAACCATTATTGCAAATGGGATTGAAGACCATGTCCATTGTTTCTTAGGACTAAAGCCAACCATTTCCATTTCGGATTTGATGAAAACGGTAAAAGCAAAATCATCGAAGTATATCAACGATCACGAGTTGGCCAAGAAAAGATTTGAATGGCAGGATGGTTATGGGGTATTCTCATACAGTCATTCTCAAATTGATCAGGTATATAAATAACGTGAGTTCGACCTAAGCCATTCTATCTACTCCATAGTTATCAATGATTTCCAGATTTAGAGAAGGTTTCTTAGGGAAGAAAGAGTAGGCAATCAAACCAGAGAGCAAGTTGGTAAGGAAATT
>Ga0302286_10001459_pt1 | contig 17595 bp, 9 predicted proteins | sample III_Fen_E2_3_FD_198765 | JGI IMG/M metagenome (GOLD analysis project Ga0302286, IMG submission 198765) | Peat permafrost microbial communities from Stordalen Mire near Abisko, Sweden - III_Fen_E2_3 | ecosystem: Environmental > Terrestrial > Soil > Wetlands > Permafrost | place: Sweden: Abisko...
ACAAATACGACGTATTGGTATATTCGGCCAATTGGCCACAGGCAAGGAAAGAAGTTTGGGATGTGTTACTAAAAGCCCGGGCTATTGAAAACCAGGTTTATGTGGTTGGAGCAAATAGGGTAGGAGTCGATGGTAGTTCAGTTGCCTATTCAGGTAATTCTCAGTTGATCGACCCAAAAGGTAACATCCTGGCCGAAACGAATGAGAATGCCGAGAATATTGTTTCAGCTATATTTTCGTACGACGAGCTTATGAAATTCAGGGTCGCTTTTCCTGTTTTGAACGATGCCGATTCATTTCTTCTCTAAGGTTGAATCCGTTGCTGAAATACTGAGTTCATTGATTTTCGACTTTTTTCCCCGACACAGTGCGGAAATTCGTTGAAAATCAATGAACTCTTAACCGTTCGTTTCGTGGAATTCCATTCTGTCGGCTTCAGTTTGGTTTTTTTTTTAACTTTTCGGAGAAGACATAAAACGATATCTTCCAGAGTTCTATCACATTGAAAAAACAACCTGGGCAAATCTTCCGTTTGTTGTGATTTGCTTTCAAATTGTATCTTTAGTGCGTTCTATCACATCGCGGCTTGTTTATTCGAGCAATTACAGGACGTTGTGATTTGCTTTCAAATTGTATCTTTAGTGCGTTCTATCACATCTGTTGATGTATAACATGATGTCACCACCATGTTGTGATTTGCTTTCAAATTGTATCTTTAGTGCGTTCTATCACATCAGGTCGAAAAAAAGACTGAAGCCGCAACTGTTGTGATTTGCTTTCAAATTGTATCTTTAGTGCGTTCTATCACATCATACGATGCAATTTCATTTAAGGATCATCTGTTGTGATTTGCTTTCAAATTGTATCTTTAGTGCGTTCTATCACATCTAACCACACTCCGCACCGAAGTCCGTAACTGTTGTGATTTGCTTTCAAATTGTATCTTTAGTGCGTTCTATCACATCATGTCTCGTTTTTGGAAGTATCCAAAATCGGTTGTGATTTGCTTTCAAATTGTATCTTTAGTGCGTTCTATCACATCGATTTAATTTTATTTGCAATTATCATTGACGTTGTGATTTGCTTTCAAATTGTATCTTTAGTGCGTTCTATCACATCGGCCGTTCACCGTGTTCACAGGTTCCAACAGGTTGTGATTTGCTTTCAAATTGTATCTTTAGTGCGTTCTATCACATCGGCCGTTCATCGTGTACACCGTTTCCAACAGTTGTGATTTGCTTTCAAATTGTATCTTTAGTGCGTTCTATCACATCAGCTTCCAACAAACAGAACAGAGGCGGTACGTTGTGATTTGCTTTCAAATTGTATCTTTAGTGCGTTCTATCACATCCATTTTCACTTACTCAAATACTCAGCACTCGTTGTGATTTGCTTTCAAATTGTATCTTTAGTGCGTTCTATCACATCCTTTGGCTTTTTTGATTGATTGCCCCCCCGGTTGTGATTTGCTTTCAAATTGTATCTTTAGTGCGTTCTATCACATCTAAAAAGAGTTTTAACCAATTTTTCATAGGTTGTGATTTGCTTTCAAATTGTATCTTTAGTGCGTTCTATCACATCTGCCGGATTCTCAACTGGATATCTTGGTCAGTTGTGATTTGCTTTCAAATTGTATCTTTAGTGCGTTCTATCACATCGGTACGATTTGCACCCTACCGCCTCGAACCGTTGTGATTTGCTTTCAAATTGTATCTTTAGTGCGTTCTATCACATCAAAACAAGTAGCAAGTCAAACATTACTTAAGTTGTGATTTGCTTTCAAATTGTATCTTTAGTGCGTTCTATCACATCTTTACGGATATAAAACAATGGACCAGGAACGTTGTGATTTGCTTTCAAATTGTATCTTTAGTGCGTTCTATCACATCAAGCAAAGGAGTTGAAAGTAACTTATCATTGTTGTGATTTGCTTTCAAATTGTATCTTTAGTGCGTTCTATCACATCCACGAAGCGGAATAGTCTCGCCGTTATATCGTTGTGATTTGCTTTCAAATTGTATCTTTAGTGCGTTCTATCACATCGAATCATCGAAAGAATGCATAACAATTACGGTTGTGATTTGCTTTCAAATTGTATCTTTAGTGCGTTCTATCACATCGCCTGAATATTGAAATCGAATGCTTCGATCGTTGTGATTTGCTTTCAAATTGTATCTTTAGTGCGTTCTATCACATCCTAAAAAGGAAAGCGTTTGATCTTGAGATCGTTGTGATTTGCTTTCAAATTGTATCTTTAGTGCGTTCTATCACATCTATTGCTTCGGCACTTCAAACAGTCAAAAGGTTGTGATTTGCTTTCAAATTGTATCTTTAGTGCGTTCTATCACATCGAAGCAATTAAAAAGGTTTTTGCACCAATAGTTGTGATTTGCTTTCAAATTGTATCTTTAGTGCGTTCTATCACATCTTTGCAATGAGTACAGAGATGACTAAATATGTTGTGATTTGCTTTCAAATTGTATCTTTAGTGCGTTCTATCACATCCGCCTGATTTTACCTTAAAACTTGAATCTTGTTGTGATTTGCTTTCAAATTGTATCTTTAGTGCGTTCTATCACATCATATCGAAATCATTCTTGGATTCGTGGTTTGTTGTGATTTGCTTTCAAATTGTATCTTTAGTGCGTTCTATCACATCCTCAAAGAACAATTACCAGGGCAACATTTTGTTGTGATTTGCTTTCAAATTGTATCTTTAGTGCGTTCTATCACATCTTTGACAAAACTTGAAGATGACTCATTGGTGTTGTGATTTGCTTTCAAATTGTATCTTTAGTGCGTTCTATCACATCAAAAAAATGATAGTAGATCAAGAAACCGGATGTTGTGATTTGCTTTCAAATTGTATCTTTAGTGCGTTCTATCACATCAAAATATGACGGTAACGGATCAGACATGTGTTGTGATTTGCTTTCAAATTGTATCTTTAGTGCGTTCTATCACATCTTGTGTCAGTCAGTTCGCTACAAGGAGCCGGTTGTGATTTGCTTTCAAATTGTATCTTTAGTGCGTTCTATCACATCCTTTACGAACTAAACCAAAAGGAAAAAACAGTTGTGATTTGCTTTCAAATTGTATCTTTAGTGCGTTCTATCACATCTACTTTTGAAGAATGGCGGCAAACTAATTCGTTGTGATTTGCTTTCAAATTGTATCTTTAGTGCGTTCTATCACATCATTTTACGGAAAAGATGGAACCGCATCCTGTTGTGATTTGCTTTCAAATTGTATCTTTAGTGCGTTCTATCACATCTATTCCTGAAATTACTGATCAGGCGACGTGGTTGTGATTTGCTTTCAAATTGTATCTTTAGTGCGTTCTATCACATCATTTTTTCACATTATGATATTTCGACAACTGTTGTGATTTGCTTTCAAATTGTATCTTTAGTGCGTTCTATCACATCCGATATAAAAAAATACGTCGGGAAGTATATGTTGTGATTTGCTTTCAAATTGTATCTTTAGTGCGTTCTATCACATCGATAATCAAATTCACATGAGGCGATGGATTGTTGTGATTTGCTTTCAAATTGTATCTTTAGTGCGTTCTATCACATCGGCTCCATTGGTTCATTTAATTCAGTTGTAGTTGTGATTTGCTTTCAAATTGTATCTTTAGTGCGTTCTATCACATCAGTGTATTCGCAATAGTAAGTGTCTGTCAGGTTGTGATTTGCTTTCAAATTGTATCTTTAGTGCGTTCTATCACATCTTGTGTAGTTTTGAAATGAGTACTCCCCTTGTTGTGATTTGCTTTCAAATTGTATCTTTAGTGCGTTCTATCACATCCATAAATGGCAGATGTAACCGTTGATATTAGTTGTGATTTGCTTTCAAATTGTATCTTTAGTGCGTTCTATCACATCGCGTAAGTATCGAAACATTTTTCAGTAATTGTTGTGATTTGCTTTCAAATTGTATCTTTAGTGCGTTCTATCACATCTTTATCTAAGATATTCATTACTCCAATCGGTTGTGATTTGCTTTCAAATTGTATCTTTAGTGCGTTCTATCACATCTTAGATACTTCTCTGGTTTTAATTACACCTGTTGTGATTTGCTTTCAAATTGTATCTTTAGTGCGTTCTATCACATCGCCGCTTTCGGGAATCCACAAAGTTGAGTTGTTGTGATTTGCTTTCAAATTGTATCTTTAGTGCGTTCTATCACATCTAATATGATCAGGGTGAATCGTGACACGGGGTTGTGATTTGCTTTCAAATTGTATCTTTAGTGCGTTCTATCACATCGTAAAGTTAAAACAAAAGAAAACAAATTTGGTTGTGATTTGCTTTCAAATTGTATCTTTAGTGCGTTCTATCACATCTCTTACGCTTCCGTCGAAGCAGATGCATTCGTTGTGATTTGCTTTCAAATTGTATCTTTAGTGCGTTCTATCACATCCGATATCAAGAAATACATTGGTAAATACATGTTGTGATTTGCTTTCAAATTGTATCTTTAGTGCGTTCTATCACATCAGCTACTAATATTTACGGTTTCGATGGTCGGTTGTGATTTGCTTTCAAATTGTATCTTTAGTGCGTTCTATCACATCTACATGATACAGAAGACAATGAACTAGCTAGTTGTGATTTGCTTTCAAATTGTATCTTTAGTGCGTTCTATCACATCAAGAAGGAGTGCAACCTGCATATGACATAAGTTGTGATTTGCTTTCAAATTGTATCTTTAGTGCGTTCTATCACATCATTCACAGAAACGTGGTTCATTCAAAACGGGTTGTGATTTGCTTTCAAATTGTATCTTTAGTGCGTTCTATCACATCACGAGAATGGCAAGTAAGACTAAATGAAGGTTGTGATTTGCTTTCAAATTGTATCTTTAGTGCGTTCTATCACATCTGCTATAAAAACTTATCAGTCAGACATGTTGTTGTGATTTGCTTTCAAATTGTATCTTTAGTGCGTTCTATCACATCGTAAAGATAAAACAAAAGAAAACAGATTTGGTTGTGATTTGCTTTCAAATTGTATCTTTAGTGCGTTCTATCACATCAGCTACGAAGATTGGATGGAAGCAGTTTAGTTGTGATTTGCTTTCAAATTGTATCTTTAGTGCGTTCTATCACATCTGGTTTGATAGCTCAGAACCCCTTGATCTTGTTGTGATTTGCTTTCAAATTGTATCTTTAGTGCGTTCTATCACATCACTGGTTAGTAACAGAATTAGGTCATAAAGGTTGTGATTTGCTTTCAAATTGTATCTTTAGTGCGTTCTATCACATCACTGATAGCGAAAATTCAAAGAATGCAGCTGTTGTGATTTGCTTTCAAATTGTATCTTTAGTGCGTTCTATCACATCGCAAATCATTGAAAGATGTAAGTCCATTCTGTTGTGATTTGCTTTCAAATTGTATCTTTAGTGCGTTCTATCACATCCCATTTGCGATTTGCTCACAATCCATGTCCGTTGTGATTTGCTTTCAAATTGTATCTTTAGTGCGTTCTATCACATCTGGCTTGTTTCATGGCCGGTGTTTGCATGTGTTGTGATTTGCTTTCAAATTGTATCTTTAGTGCGTTCTATCACATCGGCTCTGAGATTTTGTTCAACTATTTTTCAGTTGTGATTTGCTTTCAAATTGTATCTTTAGTGCGTTCTATCACATCCGAGACGTTGCAAAACAGGGTTGTATGAAGGTTGTGATTTGCTTTCAAATTGTATCTTTAGTGCGTTCTATCACATCGTGTGCCGGGTTAGAAGCTCAAAAGCAATGACTTACAAGGGGTGACAGAAACAAGAAAAAGCGGTTTATCTCCGCTTTTTCTGTTTCTGTCACCTTCGTTTTTTATTTCTAAAACAATTCCAATTGCTGTGCTATTCCGGGTTTGTCGATGATCCGTTTACTGAAAAACAGTTCCATCATGCCAAATTGTTTATCGGTTATTTTCAGAATACCGATGTGCCCATATTCAGGAAGCATATTTTTTACCCGCTGGGTGTGTACTTCGGCATTTTCGCTGCTTGGCGAGTTGCGCATGTAAATCGAAAATTGAAACATCGTGAACCCATCTTTGATCAGATCTTTCCGAAACTTAGCGGCAGCCTTTTGCTGCTTCTTGGTTTCAACCGGAATATCAAAAAACACCAGGACCCACATACAGCGATATTGGTTTAGTGCATCGAACGACATTGGTATTGATTTTTAACCTGATCGATTTTGGTTCCGGAGGCTACGGGCAGAACTCCGGATATATAATTTTTCGCCGACTGCCTTCGAAACATTCGAACAACGAGTTGGTTGTCCGGCTAAGGGCAACCATTAAGGGACTTCGCTTGTTATCAACGAACACATCGCAGGTTGCAATGCTCAGCAATTTGGCTTTTTGCTCACGGGTAATGTCTTCCGCTTCAATATTTCCTGTCGAAAACAATTCATACACCAGTTCATCGCAAAACGGACGGTAGGGTTCCATCATATCGTCGGCCAAACAATAGGCATTGTATTTATTACGGTGATGAATACCGAGAGTGGGCAACATCCCGCTGCTAACCAATGCCCGTGCTACCATTGCCCGCAGTATGGCATAACAATAGTTTAAATGGGCATTGGGTTCCATGCCGAAACGGTTACGGGTGAAACCATGTTCGCCGTACACCAGTTTCCAGTAAACTGCCGCCGCTCGTCCTTCGGTATTATCGGGGTCGCCCGATTTGATTTGAGGCACCAAGGCCAGCAATTGTTTACTTTCGATACCTGCCCGCTTGAGCATGGACGCCTGATTTTCAATTTTTGCCTTGATGGTTTGCGCCCACAGGTTTTTCAACAAAGGTTCAGACGCTGCAATCTGGATTCGGAAACGTTCGGTTTGAACATGGTTCCCATCCAATGGTAGCATCAAGCCCGATGGTAAATGTTTCGAGTCGCAACTAATCAGGGCAACATTTCGGTCGATCAGATCGGCCATTAAGGCGTGGGTAATGGTTATTTGATAGTGGTCGAGCAGTATGATGGCAATATCTTCCAACGGAATGCTTGCTTTTTCGGCTTGAGTTTCGGGATCAATGATTTTTAGTTGCTGATCTTTTTTGTTCAAATAGGCAGGGTTGCCAAAATAAAGGGTTCGTTTAATCATGGTTTTATTATGTTTTTATAGGTTCGATTATTCGATGATGATATCTTTTAATTCGTCGAGGTCAATTGTGCGGGCGTGGTAATTCACGTAGTTTTCTTTGTTGCGGAACCATTGCAGCACTTCGTCCTTCTTTAATTTCGAAGGTTTATCCCTTATAATCCTTTCGTAGCTGCTCCACGGATATTGCCTGAAATCGTCGATAATTCCATGTTTTTGCGGATTGGTATGAATGTAATTGACCAGATTTGCCAACTGACGGGTAGAAGTAACCTCCAACCGTTTAAATGGTTTCTGAAACAAGCTTCCGGTCCGCCGTTCCTGAACATTAATGGCTTGCGAATAGGTCGTAAAGAATCGTTGAAAAGCAAGGCTAACCGGGTTGCTTTTACTCGTTTTAGTGGTTTCACCCGCAGGTGAAACCACTATTGATCTGGTTCGAACCAGCAAATGAAAATGGTTTGGCAGCAAACAAAAAGCATACGTTTCGACTACCGAATCGAGGTATTCGGCATACAACCGAAGAAAATATTCGTAATTACGCGCCGAATAAAACAGGTTTTCCCTGTTGTTCCCCCGGTTCCAGATGTGATAAAATTTACCGGGTTCAATTCGTATTCTGTAATTTTTGGCTTCCATATTTTATTTGTTTTCATTAGTGGTTTTACCAATTGGTGAAACCACTAAAACTAAAATCGTTCGCCTCGTGCCGAAACACATTCTCGAACCCATTGGCAGGATTGAAATTATGGAAACTGGTATCGGGTTGAAGAGGGTGCATTTATCTTATTCTTGAAATATTCCCTAATCTATCAACTTTCAATTTCCAACAAATCTTTTTGATTTGAGTCACACCATCGATCATATTTTGGTTTTTTGTTTGTTGGCTCCCAAAACCAAACTCATCCTTAATCAAATCTTTCACTAAAATTTTAAGCGGATGCTTTTCTGTCAATTGATTATAAATTTCTTTTTTCTTTGCATCATCGTGAAATTTCCATATGGGTTGTGCTATTGAATACGGAACAAAATTGGCAATATCCTTATTTCCATCAACATATTTGTATACACGAGTCATTTGCTCCTTACTCAAACTGTTAAAATCCACTAACGACGGATATTCAATTTCTTCTCCATTTGGCACAAATACCAAATCTAAAGGAGAAAGAGTAAATAGCCAATTATACTCGGTATTCTTTTTATCATCGAACATCTTTTCAGATAAAGGATTCAGTCGTTTGCTTTTATCTTGTTTCAAGTTTTCTATCAATTCAATTAATCCGATGTCTTGAAATTTTCGCTCTGTAATTTTATTTCCTTTTTTATCTTCATACGAACCCTCATAAAATCCTAGATACAGATTTGAATCGGCATCGTTTACGACATATTGTTTTGATTTTACAGACTGCTGATTTTCGCTTATCGCTCTTTGTTTACCAAATCCGCCTGAAACTCTTACTTTTCTGATCGGTGCATGATTTTTTCCGTCATTAAGTTTTTTGAGATTCTCCGGTTGATTCATTATATCAATCATTTCAGCAGAAAACGCAATTTCTGGATGTTCATCAAACCTATCATTGAACTCACCTTCTTTTCTAAAATATCTTTCAGACACTTGATCTACAAATACATTTAGGATGGAGTAATCTACTTTTTCATATTTGTATTTATGCAATCTTAAATATGCTATAAAATCATCTAATGTTTTGAAATTTGAATCTGAATTATTTACAATAGATTCCATTTCTTGTTGTTCCATTAGGGCATTGTAATACTGTAAGGCATCCTCAAACGGCAATTTAATAGTATCAAATTGCTTCAAATGATTGAACAGAATCTTTTGAATACCACTATCCGTGATTTTGCTAATCTTTTCTTTGTCAAATTTCGCTTTTACTGATAGGAACTCTCTTGATGCAATCTTCTTTTCATCTTTAGTAGTATCAGTAAAATAATAAAAATATGATTCTGGATTTTCAGGAAATAACTCTTTTATTTTCTTTTTAAAAGACTTCAAATCATATTTTAATTTAATTTCTCTTAATTCTTTTCTTAGCTTTTTATCTACAACAATGGCTGCATCTTCGAAAATTTCATCCAGCATACTATGAAGCTTTTTTTTCTCTGAGAGCTTCAAATTCACTCTTCCGTAATAAGTATCTTTCCCTAAGCTCCTTCTTATTGCCCAATTATATTGGTTACCAGATTCTTTGTCCTTTTGTCTTTCAAATTTTTTTCTGTTAGGTGAGTCATTGTATCGGTTGACTGTTTTATTGATGACTCTAAGATTTTGCTTAAAAGTAACTACAGTGTTCTCCAATGCTGATAAAACCATCGCTTTGTAATCCAAATTGAAAGTTGTGTTACCGTAACTGTAAGATTTTTGCAGCACTGTATCAATAGCCGATGTTTCTGCGCCAGTCTGCCTAATCTGCCCCGGAAGCATATAGAACCAATCTTTCTCTTTCGGATTTTCTTTCTTAGGTTTTGAGAACATTATTTTTCTCTTTAATGTTTCTCTGTATTTTTCTATTTGCTTTTGCTTTCCATAATCATCCGATTTTACATTGGCATTGATGTTGTTGATATAATTGACATGCTCTTCTGTACAAAGAGCCACTATTAAAGCATCTAAAGCATGGTGGCGATGATCGATTCGTTTTATATCGTAAGATTCGTCTTTTTCTTTTATGGTTTCATCAATATTACAATCAAAATATTTTTCACCTGATTTAGACTCTTGTTCTTGTCCGAACAAATTGGATTTTGTCAATTCATTCATTCTTATAAAGCGAGGAGAAACAAGTTTTTTCCATACTTGGTCTAATCTCCATGCTTGTTTAAGTTTACTGGTTATTTCGCCGGTTACTGGTAACACATTTTTAGAGCGGAATTCTACCTCACCCTGTTCACGAACAATGTGACTTAATAATTCCATTGCCTTGCGCGCTATGTGTTGAGTATTGTTTAATTGACTATTAGTATATCCTTTGGGAATTTCTTTAGATAAAAGAATGAATCTTTTAGTTCCCGAAAACTGAGATTTAACGATACTAACATATTTATCATCATCAACAATTTCTACTTTGATTCCATACGCATTACAATATACTTCTCTCTTTTGAAAATTATTAATGAATTCTCTTCCTGTTTGGTTACTCTTCAGTTTATTAATCTCAGTTTCACACACCACTTTGTTGCTCAACGAGTCATTTGTGATTGATGCCTGTGGAAAGACGTGATCGATATTATACTTATTTCCGTTGAATAAATCAGTTAGCTTAATAATTTTGCAAGTGTATGGCGATTTATAACCTTGCTCTATCCAAAGTTTATATTTATCGAAGTCGTCTTTGTTTATAGTCGGTTTTTTAAGAATTTCTTCAATTTCTTTTTTATTATATGATTTGTCTGTAAAGAAGTTCTTATCTATGTTTTTAGTGTGTGCTGCTCCATCTTCAACAATCTTTAATCGCTCAAAATGATCAGAATTTTGTGGAATCGCATTATAAGTACTATTTGTCAGATATTCTTCTAAAATCTGACGCAATCTTTTGTTTTGAGCTTTGTTCTCTTTTTGATTATTTGTTATGTTTTGTTTTTCTTTAGCTGACTTTTTTAGTTCACGTCCAACTTCTAAATGTATTTCCGTGAAAAATCTTTCTTTTCCTTTACCAAAGTAATCCCAAATATCTGTAACAATTTGCATCATTTCCATGATAACTTTCTCGGCTACTGGATTATTTAGAGAATGTTGTTTTACTTCCTGGTGTAATTCTTTTCTGATTTGGTCTGGAGAAGTCCAATATTTGGCTTGTGACAATTCCGAGTGTCGCCCATAGACTAAATATGATGCTTGCGTTAGATTTAGGTTGGTGAAATCTTCTGGTTTTTCAAATGTCCTAAATGTATTGAATAAACCTTTGGGGAAAGGTATATTACCATTGCTTTTATCATTGCTTATTGCTTTAGAAAAATCAATTTCATCTTTAGAAAAATCAATCGTTTTTAAACGGGTTAAAATTTCATTTATTCGGTCATTGACTGAGTGTTTCCAAATAGCATCGTATAATTTTTGTTTTTCTATTTCTAAGCCTCTCTTTTCTTCTGATGAAAGAGAATCTTTCTTTTCTTGATTAAAACCGATATGAGCTAAGATTTTTGATTTATTGTAATTTATAGTTTCCAAATCAAGTTTGAATTCACCAATATCAAAAGCCCCTTTGAATTGATTCATTCCCATTCGTATAAAAGGCAATAACTTTTTCAATGCCTTTTCAGAATAAGCACAATATTTAGAAGCAAATCTCGGATAGTTAGCAAAATCCTTAACTAAGTTTCCTTTTACTTCATCAGAGATATCAAAGCCTTCTAAAAACTTAGTTAAAAAAGATTTGGTACTTTTAAAATCATCTGCGATTCGTTCTTTATAACTTACAGAATACAAATAATGCCATAGAGAAATTTCTTTTTCCTGTGTTAAAAAGTCCGCATAATCTACAAAACCACAACGTTTAAAACGAACGGCAAAACTCATACGGGTTTCGTTTCCCTTTATTTCTTCCTCTTCTGGAAAGTTCCATACAAAGTTTTTTGCATTTTCCCTTTTCTCCCTAAATTTTAGTTTAAGAAAATCAAAAAGACCTATTTGTTTAAGCGAGTTTTTAGTATTTAAAAGTTCAAATAATGCCTGGTAAGTTTCGTTTGTGAAATATTCGTCCGTAACATCGACATTTGTCTTTGTTTTGCCATCTACTTCTTTTTCAACTTGTATCAATCGTAAATTGTGTATTTTGTCCCAAATTCTAAATTCTTGAAAATAAGGGTGGGACGCTGAAACTACTTTGTAATAAAAAGGTTCTTTTTTTATGGAAACTTCCCCCGTTTCAATATCTATTTCTTTAATTGGCTTTCCCGTTTTTTTATCGAAGACATCTTTCCATTGTCTTATTTCGTATTTGCAGTTGGCTATTTCAGATTTTTTGCTTTTTAAAGGTCTTTGATACAATAGAATATCTTCAACCAAAAGATGTTGAATGGCATTTTTGTTTGCCAATAAATTTTTTGCGTGAGCCTCATTATTTGGATAGAGTAATTTGACACATTTTTCAAATATTTTCCTATCATCTAAAGTATCATGATATTGTTTTTGAGTACTAATTATTTTTGCTAACTCTTCTCTATAAAAATCACGCTCAACAACCTGAAACATTCCACCAATAATTTTGGTGCGATCTCCGCTTTCAGCATCATTTTTCAGTACATTATATAATTTAGTACTTATATACTTACAGGGTTCGCCTGTTTCTTGGTTTATGTATCCGTTATCAATATTAAATGCCAGTGCTTCTTTTTCTGTTTTCTTTTTTAAAAGCGTCCAATCATTTGAATTGTCTCCGAAGTCAGGTTCTCTAAGTTTACGATCTTTCCCTAGTACGGGTTTAATATTCCCCTTTTCATCGTAAACCGTTTCTATTATATAATCAAAAGGCTTATCTATTACATTGTTGTACTTGAATGTATATTTTTTTGGGCTTTTTATTTCTTCCCATCCGTTTTCGTAAGTTAATGTATAGCTATGCTTATCTTCTTGCTTCTCATATTTCACATTTCTTATTTGCAAAGGGTAAATGTCTACAACCGTAAATTCTTTACTTATAACTTCATTTTTATCATTCAATTTGGTTGTAACCTTGACTTCTTTGATATCTCCTTTATATGTCATCTTTATGTCGGAAAATTCTCTATAAGTAAAGTTATCCAAACTATTCAAGGCAATTTCAAAATATTTTCTATCATTTTTATCGCGTGATTCGGTTACACTCTTTACTTGTAAGTCTATTTCCTCTACAATTTCATTTTCTTTAATTGATTTATTTTCAACTTCTATTTTTTCATACCCTCTTTTTTGATTGTAGCTCAAAAGTACCCAAGCTAATTCTTCTAAAGAAATTTCCTTTTCAAGAGCTTTTTGTCGTAAATAATACAAAGTCCAATCTCTGGGTATTAACTTGTGTTTTTTGTATTCAATGCCTAATTCATTGAGCATTTCTTTGAAAGAATCTTCAAACAGAAAGTCAGACTTTTTAGTCCCACTATTTTGAAGATAAGCCAATTTAGGTTCTTGGTCGGATTTGAATTGACCACATTTTTCACCATTGCGTTCAAAATCTATTTCTAATTTGTAATGCTCAGGCAAAGCATTAAGTAAGTTGAGAACTAAATGGAGCCTATCTCTTCTTAAAAGGAATCGCTCTTTATTTCTTCTTGGACCTCTTTTGTCAGTTCTTTGAGCTGCTGTACTTTTTATTTTTCCAGCACTTTCAAAATCATTTATTTCACCTGCATCCATTGGTAAAATCCTAGAACCAATCCCAAGAATTCTTACTGTTTTATTTTCATGGTCAATTTCAACCAGCGCCCAGCCAATGCTGTTGGTACCTAAATCCAGTCCTAAAATTTTTTTCATTGTATAGTTAGTTTATGTTCTTAGTTTTTTATCTTTGATTCACAATTTTGAAGCAAATCACAATAAGGATTATTCCGTTGTGAAAACATTCAAAGCGGCCTTTGCGGGTCGCTTTTTTTGCGCTCTTAAATTTATCGTAAATCTATTCAGCAATTGCCCAAAAAAGGTAAAAAATTCAATATCAATTATTTTCAGTATAAAAAGAAAAGCCGGAACTGACTAATTCCGGCTTTTTCTAAAATTGTTGGCATTTTCTGTTTCATGCCCCGGTGGAAGTTGTGTCTTCGGTTCCTTTTTTAGGCGCCGAACGGTAATGTACTTTTCGGGCTGCCTTGTACTTCAGGTAAAAGTCAGGATCTTTGCGTTTAAACTGTACGGCCAGCCTGTCAAGTTTGTTTTTCAACAAGGTATTGGCTTGTTTAAACAACAGGTTTAACTTTTCGGTGGTACCCGAACGGTCGATGACGGCTTCGTTTTTGGATGATTTTACTTCGCCGAAATGAGCAATCGATGACTGATAAGCGGTCAGTTCGTTGGCGCTAATACCTTCATTGGCCAGCTCGTCTGAAGGAATCTTTACAGCTTCTTCAAGTACGATCCTTGCGGTAGAACCCAATTCCGATTGAGTCATGGTATCAATACGGTTCTTTTTGAAATCTACCTTTGCCATCAGGGTATTGTCATTCCGGTCGTGTGCCCATGAATACACTGCTCCTGCAATTTCGAGGGTCGAATCAGCCATATCTTCAAGAGCAATATCTTTGTCGGCGGTTATACCGGTAAGGTCTTTCTCTTGCAGAGTCTGGCGTTTCTCAATCTCGCTGCAAATTTGATCGAGTTGATTGACTACCGTCCCAAATGTGGGCACCAGGGCAATGCTGGCAGGGTTGTTACTTGATTCTTTTACTATCAACTTCAAAGAATCAAGTTTAGTTGTTTGAAACTTATCCATCTTCTAAAATGATTTAAAAATTAATATTTTATAAAATTAAGAAATACATCAATTCAATTCAAGTGTTTTACTTATATATATGAATTATTTTTTGAATTCGTTGAATATTTTCATAATTCAACGAAAGATTTGTTGATTGATCCTCTTGATTTGTCGGATCGGTGAACATGTTTGTAGAATTGCCATTCGGGTTTGTCGGATCGATGAAAGTGTTTTTAGAATTGGCATTCGGGTTTGTCGGATCGATGAACATGTTTGTAGAATTGCCAATCGGGTTTGTCGGATCGATGAAAGTGTTTTTAGAATTGGCATTCGGGTTTGTCGGATCGATGAAAGTGTTTTTAGAATTGGCATTCGGGTTTGTCGAATCGATGAAAGTGTTTTTAGAATTGGCATTCGGGTTTGTCGAATCGATGAAAGTGTTTTTAGAATTGGCATTCGGGTTTGTCGAATCGTTGAACATGTTTTTAGAATTGGCATTTGGGTTTGTCGAATCAATGAAAGTGGTTTTAGAATTGCCATTCGGGTTTGTTGAATCAACGAACATGGTTGTTGACCGATTAAAACCTTTGTAGAAGGTATAAAAACAACTCCAATAACAGAGTTCAGAATTAGCAAATTGAAAAATGTTTTATTTACTCCGTTAGGAGTTCAATATCAATAGAGTAAAACCGTATTGAATTTCCCTTCTCCGTTAGGAAATATGCATTTTTGTACCCTGTTGATGTCCTACGGACAATATTTTGTTTCTGGAAAACATTTTCTATTGATATTGATTGCCTACGGCAAAGCGAATCATCTCTTTTTTTTGTTTCTATTTCCATTCCTTATATCGAACTCTGGTTCATGTATTTTCAGTACGGAATTCGGTTTTTTGTACTTAAAATTCGCTGAAAGCAAAAATATTTTCAAATAACTAACAAATTAGTTGGATAACTAAAAACTTAGTTGTATGTTTGATCCGGATATCCAAACAACTGTGAAACCGTCGGTTGGAACTGATCAGCCAGCTCGCCCGATCAAGTTGTAGAAAAGTTGTTCTTTTTTTTTGTCTTCAATAACTAATAAATTAGTTGACAAACTAATTGGTTAGTTTTGGCAATTTTTATAATTTTAAACCGAACTAAAACTGTTCGCGTAAATACTGACCCATGAAAGAACTAACGAAAGCTGAAGAGCAAATTATGCAGGAATTGTGGACCCTTGAAAAGGCATTTGTGAAAGAAATTGTCGACAAGCTTCCGGAGCCAAAACCTGCTTATAACACGGTTTCTACCATCATTCGGATTCTGGAAAAGAAGGGATTTGTCGACCATTGCGCGTATGGAAAAACACATCAGTATTTTCCGTTGATCAGTAAACCGGATTACACGAAATCGTATTTTAAGAATTTTTTAAGTGGCTATTTCGGTAATTCGTTCCAGGAAATGGTTTCGTTTTTTGCCAAAGAAGACAAAATGAGCCTCTCAGAACTTGAAGAAATTATCAAGGAAGTCGGAAAAGATTTGGAACCGGAAAATTCAACACCCGATGATTAGTTTTGTAAATTACCTGCTTGAATCGGGAATAAGCCTGAGCCTTTTTGCCTTGGTTTATTTTCTGTTTTTACGGAGGGAAACGTTTTTCAACGTAAACCGGTGGTTTCTGCTGGTTTCGGTGGGTTTCTCGGCGCTTTTGCCCCTTTTGCACATCCCGTTTTATACGCCACAAGCAACGATGCTTCAGGAAGTAACCGTCACCCCATACATTAATTTGTTGAGCTCGGTTACTGTTTACGGGGCAACACTGTCGCTGGAGGCCGAACGGTTTGTATTGTCATACAGCCTGTTTGGTTATTTGTACCTGATGGGCGTTGTGTTTTTATCCGGAAAATTAGTACTCCAGTTTTACCAGATTATCCGGTTAGTTTATCAAAATCAGGTTGTTCCTGAAGGAAAAATTAAACTGGTTATTCTGGACCGCGGGCTAAGTCCGTTTTCTTTTCTGAACTATATTTTCGTCAGTAAAAATCTGCAAAGCACTCCCGGATGGGAAAAAATGCTCGAACACGAAAAACAACATATTCGTCAGGGCCACACGTTTGATGTGCTGGTCCTTGAATTTATTGCCGTATTTCAGTGGTTCAATCCTTTCTTCTGGATGTTCAGACGGGCATTGCGCGAGAATCACGAATTTCTGGCCGATCAGGCTGTCATTTCGCATGGGACTGCACCTTCGTGGTACAAGCAGATCCTAATCAATCAGTATGTTGGCGATCAAATTGTATTGACCAACAACTTCAATTATTCGTTAGTTAAAAAACGTATTCAAATGATCTCAAAAATAAAATCAAAAAAAATCACCTATGTAAAAATATTATTGGGTGTACTCCTAGCAGGTAGTTTAACAGCTACATTTGCCTTTGAATCAAAAGAAGTGGTTAAAGTCCAGCAAAATCAGGAAGTAAAAACAACTACACTTCTTGTTGAAGGGTATCAATTACAAATTACTGGCGATCCGGTAGGAATTGAAAAACTTAAACAGTTGGTTCAAAATTCACAAAATGCACCTGTAGTCGCTAATCAAGTGCAATCCAAAAAACCAGCAATAAAAACCAGTATTAAATTTATTCCTGGCGAAGGTCAGGTTTTTACTGTTGTGGAACAAATGCCTGAATTTCCTGACGGACAAAAAGCATTTCAGGATTTCCTGATGAAGTCAGTTAAATATCCTGCGGAAGCAGTTAAGAAGGGAATTACAGGTAAAGTTTACGTTCAGTTTGTTGTTGGAAGTGATGGTTCTGTATTAAATGCGAAGGTAGTTCGGGGAGTTGATCCGTTGCTCGACGTTGAAGCCTTGCGAGTGGTGAATAGCTCGCCCAAATGGACACCAGGTAAACAGGGTGGTAAAGTGGTTGCATCTCAATTTACTGTACCAATCAATTTTCAACTTCAGTAATAGAAGCTTTCGTATGCCCGGATTACCTTTCGTTTTCCGGGCTTTTTTTACAACTGTTTTCTGGTAATAAATGACGTGTGCCAAATGCCAACAAATGACTTTCTTTCACGTCTTT